>Ga0209379_10001290_pt1 | contig 16851 bp, 13 predicted proteins | sample tdDd001_FD_187124 | JGI IMG/M metagenome (GOLD analysis project Ga0209379, IMG submission 187124) | Marine sediment microbial communities from the Atlantic coast under amendment with organic carbon and nitrate - tdDd00.1 (SPAdes)... | ecosystem: Environmental > Aquatic > Marine > Coastal >...
AGGTGTTTGTTTCGCAGTGCCGCTTGCTTGTTTGAACTTAGCGCAGACAAGTTCTGTCCCAGAAAATCCACCTCACCTTGAGATGCATCATCTAAAGCGCCAAGGATATGCAGCAACGTACTCTTACCTGAGCCAGATGAGCCAACAATAGAGACCAATTCCCCTTTGTCGATATCAAAACTCACGCCTTTCAACACTTCCGTATCTAACGAGCCTTCTCGGTAGACTTTACGAATATCACGACATTCTAATAGCTTATTCATAGCGAAGTGCCTCAGCAGGTTTAACAGAAGATGCTCGGTAAGACGGGTAAACAGTGGCAGCTAGACTCAGAGCAATCGCCAGCACTACCACTAATAAAATTTGGAATGAATCAATCACGATTGGCAAGTGACCACCGAAGCTAAACAAAGCAACACCTGCCGCTTCCAGAATGGCATTGAGATTGAGCGATAAAGCAACGCCGACCGCGCCACCAACAATCGCACCAATCACACCACTACTCGCGCCCTGCACCATGAAAATCGCCATCACTTGAGATTGCTTCATACCCTGGGTTTTGAGAATCGCGACTTCCGATTGCTTCTCCATCACCACCATGATCAACGCAGAGATAATATTAAATGCCGCAACGCCAACAATCAGGCCTAGCATTAAGCCCATCATGTTCTTTTCCATTTTCACCGCTTGGAAAAGCTCGCCGCGCTGCGCTCGCCAATCGCTCCACTGCCAACCGTCAGGCATTGGTTTATCTGCAAACTCAGTCACCATAAATGGGTCAGAGAAGAATACGCGCCAACCCGACACCGTACCTTTTGGCAAACGCATCAACTTAGAAGCATCGGTCATATTGACGATCATGAGCTGGCCATCAACATCAGAGCCAGTATTGAAGATACCCGCCACCGTAAAGTTACGTTGACTTGGGATTCGACCTAATGGGGTAAATTGCGTCGCATTGGTCACCATCAAGCGGACTTTGTCACCCATCGACACTTTAAGAGAGCGCGCCAAGCTGTGACCAAGGAAAACCTTATACTCACCCGCTTGTAGCGAGGATAAACGGCCAGCGATCAAGTGATTAGAAATAGGATCGCCAAGTTTAGGCTCGATACCAATCAAGTAACCAGCGGTTAGCTGCGCTGAACTTTGGATCACCGCCTCACCGCGAACAATCGGTTCAGGCGCAGCGATTGTCGACATGTTTTGGATAAATTGGGGCGCAGTCTCGCTAACGGGCGTTTTACCATCGTGCTGGGAAATCACCGCATGAGGAAGAACACCTAAGATGCGTTCCTTTAGCTGAGCCTCAAAGCCATTCATGACCGAAAGTACTGTCACCAACGCCATCACACCAATGGTGATACCTGCGGTCGACATGTAAGAAACGAATCGACTGAATCTATCCCCGGAGCGTCCCCGAAGATACCTTATGCCAATAAACAAAGAGATAGGATGATACATATAGGACAAACCAACTGGTTTTCTAATAATGGAGCCAATACTTAGCTAATTAATACCGGTTATCTTACCTTACTCTTACTATGAAGAAGACAAGATAATCGCTAAATTTGTCAACGACATGCAATAAGTCCATTTTTCTCTAAGAAAGTTCAGCCTGACAGAGCAAGGAAACTTGATAAGTTAAGTCAGTTAGCGATAATCAATGCCTTACCTTCCTCTTTCACTATAGGAAAGAGAAGTGCTCGTTTGGCAAAAGGACACTAAATATGACTGAGCAAGAATACTTCACCGTACACCATAACCTAACTATTAATGTTGAGGTGATGAGTGAAGATTACCTTTTGCCAAGTGAAGAATCATTTCTCGCAGAAATCCCTGCACCATTCATTGTGGCTAGCGAGTTTAGTCAACTGGATATGCTCGCTGATAGTGCTCGGTTAGAGCTACAGAACAAAGATCTTAAACACGTAATCAGCTTGTTGGATACGCAAAATTCAAAGCTTAATCTTTTGCTAAGCTTTATGCTTTCTCAGCAAGACGACCCCGCCCAGCGCTCTCAAACCACGCAATTTGGTGCCAGTCAATTAAGCTACCGCTCCAACCTTTTGGTAGAGGTAGGGCAATTGGTTCGGGTGAAGCTCTTCTTAGACCACCCAGCCGCTGCGATTTACTGCTACGCTCAGGTAATAGAATGCGAACCATCAGAACAAGGGCATCTGGTCACTCTCAAGTACAAATTACTTAGAGAAGCAGACCAAGATCTATTGATTAAGGCCGCGCTATACCAGCAGCAAAAACTACTCCGTCAGCGCTCACTAGAGCGAGATAACAAATAAGTACCATGACAAAAGCAACGATTCTCTCCGTCACGAATCCGTCTGAGCGTGGCGATAAAAAACAGCTGGGCAACCTACCCGGCGCAGCATTACCTATGGCAATCGCAGAGCTGGCGAAACAGCATGCTAGCCACTCTCTGCTTGTTGTACCAGATCCACAAATTGCGTTGAAGCTTCAAGCAGAAATTGAACAGTTTACCGATCAGCCAGTCAGTCTATTCCCTGATTGGGAAACGCTGCCTTACGATAACTTTTCTCCGCACCAAGAAATCATTTCTGATCGAATTGCACGCTTATACCAACTGCCAAACCAACGCAATGGTGTAACTATCGTACCTGTCAGCACCATCTTACAACGCCAGTCTCCTCGCGACTTCTTGCTGCAACATACTTTGATGGTGAAAACAGGCGATCAATTCTCACTAGAAAAACTGCGTACTCAGTTAGATAATTCTGGCTACCGTCATGTGGATCAAGTATTTGGGCCGGGGGAATACGCTAGCCGTGGTTCAATCCTTGATTTGTTCCCGATGGGCAGTTCCGATCCATATCGTATTGACTTCTTCGATGATGAGATCGATACCATCCGTACCTTTGATCCAGAAAATCAACGTTCGATCGACGACATTCAGCAAATCCAATTGCTGCCAGCGCACGAGTTTCCAACCACAAAAGAAGCAATCGAAGATTTTCGAACTCGTTGGCGTACGCAATTCGAAGCTCGTCGCGAGCCCGAGTCCATCTACATGCAAGTAACCAAAGGGACATGGCCTGCAGGTATCGAATACTGGCAGCCACTGTTCTTTGAGCACACAGAAACCCTGTTTGATTACTTACCAGATGATTCACAACTGATCGTTTATGGCGACATCGAAGCCGCTGTGGATACGTTCTTGAATGACGTCGACTATCGTTACGACCAAAAGAAAATCGATCCACTTCGCCCGTTATTAGCCCCTCATGAACTGTGGCTAAAAAAGGACGAGCTATTCAAGCAAATAAAGCAACTGCCTCAAGCCCTGTTAAGTCTAGATAAAGTTGTAAAACGTGCTGGTCGCCAAAACCTCGCAGTACAGTCTCTGGCTGAACTGGGTGTACAACAGCAGAACAAAGAACCACTTTCTCGTCTACGCCAGTTTAGTGAGCAATTCACAGGAAAAATCGTCTTTTCGGTAGAATCCGAAGGCCGCCGAGAAGCACTGACTGAATTACTACAAGGCATCAAAATTCGCCCTGTGGTACATGAATCAATTTACCAAGCCTTGGATTCCAAAGATCGATTCAGCTTGATCTTAGGCGCAGCAGAACATGGCTTTATTCACGAAGAGCTGAACTTCGCACTTATCTGTGAAAGTGATCTACTGGGCGATCGCGTAATTCAGCGTCGTCGTAAAGACAAAAAGACCGTCAACAGTGACACCGTCATTCGCCACCTCGCCGAGCTAAAACCAGGTCAGCCAGTAGTACACATCGACCACGGTATCGGCCGCTACATTGGCCTGCAAACACTTGAAGCTGGTGGAATGAAAACAGAGTACGTGACCCTTGAGTATCAAAACGATGCCAAGCTTTACGTTCCTGTGTCTTCATTAAACCTAATCAGCCGTTACTCAGGTGGTGCTGAAGAGAGCGCGCCGCTGCATAAACTCGGTGGTGAAGCATGGGCGAAGGCTCGTCGTAAGGCCGCTGAAAAAGTCCGTGACGTGGCTGCCGAGCTTCTCGACGTTTACGCTAAGCGCGAGTTGAAACCGGGTTACAAGTTTGCTCTCGACCGTGGTCAATACGCGACCTTCAAAGCGACTTTCCCGTTTGAAGAGACTGATGATCAGTCGATGGCAATCAATGCTGTTCTGTCTGACATGTGCCAAGCGAAAGCCATGGACCGCCTAGTGTGTGGTGACGTAGGCTTTGGTAAAACAGAAGTCGCAATGCGCGCTGCATTTGTTGCTACTGACAACAGCAAACAAGTCGCAGTATTGGTGCCAACCACCCTGCTGGCACAGCAACACTTTGAAAACTTCCGTGACCGCTTTGCCAACTTGCCAATTCGCGTTGAAGTACTATCGCGCTTTAAATCGGCAAAAGAACAGAAAGTCATCCTCCAAGATGTTGCTGACGGCAAAGTTGATATCGTGGTAGGTACTCACAAGCTACTTTCTAGCGACATCAAGTTTAAAGACCTTGGGCTATTGATTGTTGACGAAGAACACCGCTTTGGCGTGCGCCAGAAAGAAAAAGTAAAAGCGATGCGTGCCGATGTGGATATCCTTACGCTTACCGCAACTCCGATTCCGCGAACATTAAACATGGCAATGAGTGGTATGCGCGACTTGTCTATCATCGCGACACCACCAGCCCGTCGTTTGGCAATCAAGACCTTTGTACGTCAACGCGAGGATTCCGTCGTTCGTGAAGCGGCATTACGTGAAATCATGCGTGGTGGCCAGGTTTACTTCCTCCACAACCAAGTCGAAACCATCGAAAAGACAGCAGAAGATCTGCAAAAGCTGATTCCAGAAGCGCGAGTGACCGTCGCCCATGGTCAGATGCGTGAGCGCGAATTAGAACGCATCATGAATGACTTCTATCATCAGCGATTCAACTTGCTTGTCTGTACCACCATCATCGAAACGGGTATCGACGTTCCGACAGCCAACACGATCATCATGGATCGTGCTGACAACCTAGGCTTGGCGCAATTGCACCAACTTCGTGGTCGCGTTGGTCGTTCACACCACCAAGCATATGCTTACCTGCTGACACCGCATCCGAAAGCGATCACCAAAGATGCCATCAAACGTCTTGATGCAATTGCTTCACTGGAGGATCTTGGTGCAGGCTTCACTTTAGCAACACACGATCTTGAGATCCGTGGTGCTGGTGAGCTTTTAGGTGACGAACAAAGTGGTCAAATTCAATCAGTTGGCTTTACACTGTATATGGAGATGCTTGAACAAGCGGTTGAAGCATTGAAAGAAGGTAAAGAACCATCACTGGATGACCTGCTTCGCGAGCAGACAGAGATAGAAATGCGTATCCCCGCTCTACTGCCGGATGATTACATTCCTGACGTGAACACTCGTCTATCCATGTACAAGCGCATTGCAAGTGTTACTGATAACGAGGCTCTGTCTGAACTAAAAGTAGAATTGATTGACCGGTTCGGTTTGTTACCAGATGCTGCGAAGAACCTTCTATCTGTCTCAGAACTGAAAATTGGGGCAGGAAGTCTCAAGGCGAAGAAGATTGAGGCGCATGATAAGGGGGGATTCATTGAGTTTTACCCTGATGCTGACATAAACCCAGCGTATTTAGTTAAACTCCTGCAATCACAGCCGCAAAAATTTGCAATGGAAGGTCCAACTAAGTTCAAGTTTAGCGTACCATTGACGGACCGACGTAAACGCATTCAGTTTGTTCAAGACTTACTGAATGATTTTAAACAGAATTTATTACCAACGAGCTAATAGTCGAATGAGAATACTGATCCCATTATTACTTCTATGCGTTTCAATGCCATCTTGGGCTGCGCGTCAGTTTGATATTGAAGTAATTATTTTCAAGCGAGCAGTAGACGCAGAAAGCACCACTGAGTCTTGGCCAAATCAACTTCCAAAAATTGAGATGGATAATGTTGGCAGTTTAGAGAGTGATTCATATCGCCAAGCTAAAGGCGTTACTCTCCTACCTCGTTCAGCTTATCAATTAAACTCTCAGGAAGCCGCTCTACGTAACCACGCTGGCTTTAAAGTGCTTAAGCACGTAGCTTGGAGACAAGGCGACCGTGGTAAGGCAAGCGCTCCCGTATTTCGTATCGTAGGCGGCAAAGACTTTTCAGGAGTATACAACTCTGATGGCAGCCAAAGAAACGGTAACGCTCTGTCTTTACAATCTGATGGTTACACTGAAGAAAGTATTACAGGACCACTATACGAGTTGGATGGAAAGCTGCAAATTTACGTTCAGCACTATCTATTTGCAGAAACTACGATGGACATTAGAGAGCCAAGTGTTCGTGAAGTTCGTTTCGAGGCACAGCCTCTAGAAGAGCAATCACAAGAGTTTGGTGAAGTTGAAGGGAATGTTCAAGTAGGAAACCTAGCTGAAATTTCACCTACAGTGACTGAAGAAACGTTCTTGAAGAGCTACCGTATGGATCAGAAGCGTCGTATGCGCAGTAGTGAGACTCACTACCTAGACAACCCATTAATGGGCATGATCATCCAAGTGCGTCGCGTTCAATAATCATTAAAAAATTAAAGCGTAGCATTTGCTGCGCTTTATTTTATCTAGAATCTAGCATGGAAGTTGTATTGGTTCATGAGCCCTGATTTTGAAATCATCACCCCTCGTTTAGCACTCAGGCTTATTCCTTCAGAAGAAGCACACATCCTACAACGTATACTGGCTGAGTCCCCTTCTCTGCACCATTGGCTCGATTGGTGTAATCAAGATATCACACTCAAAGAAGCCCAAGACTTTTTGCTGGCAACACGATTAAACTGGGTTAAGACAGAGGCTTTCGGTTTTGGTGTTTATGAACGTGAAAGTGGCAACCTCGTTGGCATGGCCGCTGTGAATGAGCTTTACCATACCTTCAATATGGCGAGTATTGGTTATTGGGTAGCGGACCGCTATCAACGCAAAGGCTATGCGCAAGAATCCATTCGCGCACTCGCGGAATTCTGTTTCGCCAAGCTCAATTTGACTCGCGTAGAAATCGTCTGCGATTTAGATAACACCGCTAGTCAGGCGTTAATTGAATCCATTGGAGCACAGAAAGAAGCGGTTGCCAGAAACCGTTTTATCTTCCATGGCAAGCCGAAAGATGGCGTAGTGTATTCACTGCTTCCTAGCGATTTAGAATAAAAAAGCCACCGATATACGGTGGCTTTTGTTTTGACCTTTATTTCGCCCTTTACCAAATCAGAGTAAAGAGCCAAATCATAAAGTATTAATGTAGCTTCAAGTTTGGACGAAGTACGCGGTTGATGCGGCCAACCAACATCATCAGGCCTGTCTTAATCACGCCATGCAGCGCCATTTGGTGCATGCGATATAGCGAAATATAAACCACGCGCGCGATACGACCTTCAACCATCATCGAACCTTTGGTTAGGTTACCCATCAAGCTACCAACCGTAGAAAAGCGGCTTAAAGAAACCAAAGAGCCGTGGTCTTTGTATTCGTAAGCTTTCAGTTCACGGCCATTTAGCTTAGCAACGATGTTAGTGAACGCTTGGCTGGCCATTTGGTGCGCCGCTTGAGCACGTGGCGGTACAAAAGAGCCATCAGGCTGAGTACATTGTGCCAAGTCACCAATAACGAAGATGTCATCGTCACGCGTAGTTTGTAGCGTGTTTTTCACCACAAGCTGGTTGATACGGTTAGTTTCTAGACCAGCGATGTCTTTGATGAAATCAGGGGCCTTGATGCCCGCAGCCCATACCATGATCTGTGCTGGGATTTTCTCACCGTCTTTCGTCGTCAGACCGTCTTTATCCGCTTGCGTCACCATCGTAGCTGTGCGCACGTTTACGCCTAGCTTAACCAACTCTTGATGCGCCGCAGAAGAAATACGTGGTGGAAGTGCAGGAAGAATGCGCTCACCTGCTTCAACTAAGTTCACGTTTAGCTTGCTAGAATCTAAGTCGCCAAAGCCGTAAGTACGCAACTCTTTCACTGCGTTGTGAAGCTCAGCAGATAGCTCAACACCCGTTGCACCCGCACCAACAATAGCGATATCGACTGTGCCGTTACCGTTTTTCGCGTGCAGCTTTAGGAACTCATTGTTCATCTCGCTACGGAAACGGTGTGCCTGTTCTGGGCTATCTAGGAAGATACAGTTATCACGGACACCAGGTGTGTTGAAGTCATTTGATGTCGAGCCGATAGCCATCACTAGAATGTCGTATTCTAGCTCACGGCTTGGCATTAGAAGTTCGCCGTGCTCGTCTTTAAGCTCACTTAGAATGATCACTTTACGTTCACGGTCAATGTCTTGAAGACTGCCCATTTGGAAGTCAAAGCTGTGGTTCTTCGCATGAGCACGATAGCTCAATGCATCCACGCCTTCATCCAAAGAACCTGTTGCTACTTCGTGCAACAATGGTTTCCACAAGTGGCTCGCTTTACGATCTACCAGTGTAATTTGCGCTCGGTTCTTACGACCCAGAGTGCGGCCCAGTTTGGTTGCCAACTCAAGGCCACCAGCACCGCCGCCTACAACGATAATGCGTGTCACAATGTTATCCTCTACAAAAATGAATATATGGGTTCAGCTCGATGCTGACTCACAATCACATTGCGGTCATACATCCAACCGATGAATTCTTTGGTCTCTAGAGGTGAGCTCACTTTTGGATAAATGCCGATACCATATTATTTATGCTTAATTACGGATTAACGGTTATCGGTTTACTTGCCTGATACACACGATCTCAGACAACAAATGGGCAAGTTTTTTACTCGCTCTCAATTTTTTTTGATATTTATCAAATTATTTTTACCAAGTTCATTATATAGAGCAATACTTTGATGGCAACAAAAATCCTTACTAGAGATACGGATTGGCTAATTTTCGTCTGCTTTACGGTATCGTTTTCGTGCCACAAAAGGTTAAATCAATAAATCAAGATGATAAATCGATACAAAATGTAAAATCTTGCAGAATCAGTGTCGTTCGTTTGAGCACGAGTAGAAACAAAAACAGCACTTCGAAAAGTGCTGTTTAAACAAGATAAGTTTGTTCTCTCTAGGGCAAGTTAGGCGTTTTTGAATGCCTTCATCGCTTGCAGGTGATGTGAGATCTTCTTGAACTTATGGGTTTGGGTTTCATCCCAAATGATTTCGTAGTGTTTATCCAGTTCTGCCGCGGTTTTTGAGTTGTCGTGGATTTCATCCTCTTTCGACAAAATCACCAAACAGCGATCCTTGTTTTTCGTACGAAACTGCTCGACACATTTGGTCGCAATGTCTTCGTACTCTTCAGGACGGTCAATACGCCCTGCCATTGTATTCTCTGGATGCAAGTTAGGGTTGAACATCACTTGCTTAATGCCGCAAAGAAAACCGATTCGCTCTGACCAATATGCACCTAGACCCACACCACAAATTAGAGGCTTTGGATCATCAGACTGGTCGATTACTTTAGATACTTCTTTGAGTAAATGCTGCATATCATGCTTAGGATGAAGTGTACTGTAGTTGATGAAACGAACATCATCATCGATAAACTGAAGTTGAAGAACTTTTTCGTGGTTACCTGGGCTTGTACTATCAAAGCCATGCAAGTAAATAATCATTTGTACCTCTCCCTGTGTATATCTGGTACTTCACTTTAAACTACCACTATTTCCATGTGGTGAAAGCGACAAATGTCATTATGTCTCAAAACAGTGATCTTCAATACATAATGAGTCTTTAAATTCATTTGCACTGTTTAAGTATTGTTCATCACCCCATAACTTATAAGCCAATAAATACCACAACATAGCCATCATGAGTGTTCTCGGTTGCCATGCTTTTACGCCATCAATCCAAAGCTGAACATCTTCTATCTCTCGAATAGCACAGTAGCTCTCAACACCTTGAACAATTGGAGCCTCTGCCAATTGGAGAACCAATGTCAGGTCTAAACGCGGATCGGCTAATCCAGCATACTCCCAGTCAATCACTTTTACCCCTTCCTGACCTCGAACAAGATTGTAGCAACCAAGGTCAAAGTGACATAAAGAGACAGGCACAGGCGCAACAGACGGTTCAGAGCGCCACTTTTGGTATAGCTGCTCAAACTCAGTGTTCTCGTAAACACCTTCCAACTGCATCCAATAATGGTTAACTCGTGAGATATATGAAAACGGCACCAAAGGAATTGCGCCAGCTGGGTATTGGTGAATGCATGCAGCAATAGGTAACAGCTCTTTGAGTTCTATCCCCTTCCGAGTGAGCGTCTCTCCTTCTACCCACTCAACCAACAAGCCAAGCTCATGGACAAAAACAGGCTTTGGACCCAGTTGCAAAGGCTCTATAGTATTAAGAACTTGATACTCATTATGGCGAGAAATAGAAAAGGCCTTGCACACTACACTGGCTGGTCGCCAGACATATGCAAGACCCTCTGAAGTTTCCAATCGCCAACAACGATTAGTTAACCCTCCAGTAACCGTTTGAACCTTTACTGGAGGGACAGCGAAGAAGCCGTCTAATACACTTAAACTCGGATCAAGTTGCTTTGCTTGTTGCCAAGAAAACCATGCCATTCATAACTTCTCCACTCAAGTTCCTACTACCTTACTCAGTAAATAGTCAGGTATTGGGAAAGATTAAAGGCCAAATAAGCTCTTAGATTGCTCTTTACGAATCTCTGTTTCGTCCGCCCATTCAATAAGACCGGTTTCTAGATCCATCAAGCGCATCGTCATTTTGTAGTACACGTCTTTGTCACTACCTGCGTTTTTCACGATGCTAGAAAGGTTACCGTAAAGCATGTATTGCGCACCCACCATTTTACCGAACTGAATCGCGGTACTCTGGTTCACAAGCTCATCATTATTTTGGAAGTTAAGTTGCTCACGGACAGACTCAACACGGTCCATATCTACGAAACGAAACTTACCAGAGTTTAGCATCTTAGTAGAGATAGTATCGGTGATAGACTCAGTATCAATGTGCTCACTCGTTTTATTTTTAATACGCTCTACAAATACGATTGGACGTTGGTCACGAGTAATCGCAGCAACAGATCCTGACATCATCATGCTATCAACCATTTCACCGGCTATTTTTTGTAAATCCGTAGAACCAAAGTCAATCGTCGTTGTTTCTGTCGCCTGAGCATCGCCATATGAAACTTTATTTGAACAACCACCCAAAATGACGGCAAGACCTAAAAGAGCGATAATACTTTTTTTCATGAGAGTTCCTTAATTTGTATTTCTTACCAAGGTATCTCTACCTTAGTAAAGCAGCATAGCTGCCGAAAATGTGTCACTCGAACCGAGTTAGTTATCTTGTGCTTCGCGAATTTGTACGCGGAACTGAGTCCCGTTCGGATTTACTGTCACTTCGGACAAAGAGACTTGCTCAAAACCACGAACGATCATTTTTCGCCAAGGACCAGCTTTCGTGTTTACTTCCAAACCAGTATTGTCATACCAGTAGAATCGGTAAAGAATGTGCTGGTCACCTTTGTAGTTACTGCTCAACTGCACAACACCGCGCGGACGGTCATCGACATAAGTCGTGGTAATGTTGTCTACCAATAAACGACTACCCAAAACATTGTCGTTAAAGTAAACCTTCTGTGTTTGACCATCAATTCGGATACCGGCGGTGTTATCCGCACATCCCGCCAAACCAATGATCACAACCAAACCTATAAGCCATGCTCTCATTACAACCTCCCTAGTTGTTTATGCCAAACCGTGGAATGCAATCCCTGGCGGGAAACCCATACCAATGTTGTCTGCTGTGCTGGCACTTCAAATTGATACACCTGATCTCCGACATTTAAGCTCTGCTTACCCGGACTCACAACCTTTGACGCGGTTTTCACCGTTCCTGGTAGGGTCTGCCAACTTCTGGTATCAGGTTGTTCAGTTAATGTGTTCCATACGTTGAAAAGAAGATTGCCTACATCATCACCTTTGGCGGCTTCTTTTCGAATTCTGTCTTTTGCCCAAACACGAATCGCTTGGCGAATCACAATCGTGGTTAGACGCTCTTGCAAATCATTCTGTGCCATCGCATTCACGTCGGCTAATGTACTTGAAGGTAGCTTGTTACCATTCAGCGCAACATCACCAAAACGTTGCGTTCCGCGTTTCGGGTAGTATGGCAGTGCAAGAGAATAAATTGCACCATCGCCTCGGCTGTCATAAATAGGTAAATCAATACGCCAACCTTGCAGTGCTTCCACCACACCTTGTTCATCAATCACAATCACGCGGCCTTGTGACTTGCTTAGCCCCGAAGGCGCTTTACCATAGCGCTTTTCCAACATACGCAGGTCTTGACGCATGCCAAGTTTCTTCGCCGCATACATCGTACTGTCAATGACTTGCTTGTTATCAGGCATCACGGCGAGTGCGCGACGATAGTCTACGTACGCACTATTCAAATCTCTTGATGCTTCATAAAGCAGTCCTGAAAGGTAGAACAAATAGCCATTTTGTACTGAGCTGAGCTTTTTGCCTGCGTCTGGGTAGTTTGCTAATACGCTACCTAAGTTTGCTGACATACCTTGCTTCTTAAGATCCTTCTCAGCTCGCTTTAGTTCCCTTTCACGTGCTTTCTTCGCCGCCTCTTGGACTTGGTTTGCACGGCGCATTTCAACCAACGCCCCCTCTAGATCGTTCTTTTGTAAGTAATTCAAACCTAGATACAAATGCAAGAAACCGAGCTCGTAGTCGGCGGGTTGGTATTCGTTTAAATTGTCGTTAACAGCAAGAGAACCCACACTGGTCGCTGTTTCCGTAACAGAGATAGTTGCACGATCTTGTTGTTTGCGTACCGCACGATCGCTGTCTTCGAGTGCACTCAAGCTTGTTGGATAGTCTTGTGCAAGAAATGAGATTCGGCCTTGCTCAAAATTACCAAGTATATCGCCACCAACATCACTAGATTGCAGTTGCTCAGCTTTGGCATATTCACCAGCAACCACCGCTTGATAAACTTGTTTATTTTGGTCGCTATAGTGGCTGAACAGATTGCCAGCGGATAGGTTTGCACATCCTGTAGCAAGTAGGATCCAGCTCATCAATCCAAATAGCTTCACACCATGTTTCACATTCATCTCCGCAAATGTGTATAGACGAGAAATTATGGGTGGGGTTGCCCACCCACTTTTACCCAATTAGCTCAGAACCATTGGGCCTAAAGGGCGCCCGCCCACTAAGTGCATATGGATATGGTAAACTTCTTGGCCACCATGTGAGTTACAGTTAACAATCAAACGGTAACCGTCTTCTGCAATGCCTTCCTCTTTAGCCAGTTTTTTCGCGACAGTGAACATACGCCCCATCATCGCTTCATCTTCTACTTCTACGTCATTCGTTGTTGGAATAAGCTTGTTCGGAATGATTAGGATGTGGCTCGGCGCACGCGGGTTAATATCTCGAAATGCCGTTACTAAATCGTCTTGATAAAGAACATCTGCAGGGATTTCTTTACGGATAATTTTGCTAAAGATGGTTTCTTCCGCCATGGGTACTCCATTTATAAGGTGTGTAACCGCTTTAGTATGCGCCAACCCTAGGCTTAGCTCAATAAAAAACAGTGTTCACTTAACATTATCAATATAAGTTGTTACATAGAAGTTTTTTTTGTCGTGTGCGTCATAAAACGTGCGTCTCAAACTCAATACAATTCAAGGAATTTTGTTAATTTTTTAAGACAATACTATTTTTTTGTCTTGCTTCTGGGAGAGGACGCTAATTATGCGTGGGTCAGTAATTAAACGGATGTATGCAGGCTTTGCACTGATCATAATTCTGTTTGCCATCACGATTACCATTATGATGAGTGGCATGAGTGATATTCATAACAAGTTTGAAACCGTATCAAAGAATTCATTACCACTGGTTTCGTTATCAAACCAAACCAGTGTTGAGCTTCTGTCAGCCGATAAGTCTTTTAAAGACTTCCTCACAACAGAGAATAAGCAACGAATGGATGAGATGCGTCAGGAGTTTGCTAAATCTCAAGAACAGTTTACCTCTACATTAGGGAAACTTGAGACAGCCAGCCGTATCTACCCTTCTTTGGCACAACCTTTCGCCCAGCTTAAAGAAATTGAGCAGAGCTACTTCTCTGAAGCTAAAGAAGCCATGGACAACTATGAGGCGATGTTTGCTGCACAAGAAGAAGTGCAGAAGTCCTCTCGTCGCTTCCAAAAACTAAACACTGAACTGTCGGTTGGTATGAAGGAGTATGTTGCCGATCAATCGAGTATTTCAGTTAAAGTTATGGCCAAGAGCTATTTCATTAAGCTAAAAGACGCCGAAGTGATCACTTCAGATGCTTTAGCCAGCAATAACCCCGAGTTCGTAACTAAAGCAGTAGCGAAAAACCGTAAAGCGGTAACACACTTAAACTATGCATTCCGTGGCCTCGCTACGCAATTACCAGCTATAAAAGATGCGTTTGGTGAATCCGTTGAACAATTTACTCGTGATGTAGGCCAACGAGGCGGGGTACTCGACCAACATAATAGCTACCTAACCGCTCGCTCAGCTCTGTACGACAACATCGCCAACCTAGCCACTAAAGTGGATACAACAATGGGTATCCTCGAGCAATTTACCACAACAGCGACGGATAAATTGGAAGAGTCACTGACAGAGGCTGGAAGTATCTACTCGAATGGTGTTACTAAAGCCATTGTTATCGCTGTTGTTGTCGTTCTGTTTGCAACCGCCATTGGTTACCACATTGCACATAGCGTACGTGAACCATTGACTCGTATTCTAAAGGTGCTAGAAGGCCTCACTGAAGGCGATATGACTCAACGCATTGATAATCGTTACAACAACGAATTCAGTCGTGTCAGTGGGCATATCAATACGCTAGCGGACAGCTTACACAACATTCTTGTGAAGCTAAACGACGCTTCTGACAACCTTTCCAATACTGCTTCTGAAAATGAACAAACTTCATCAGAGGCACAAATGCAGTTGAATAATCAACGTGAGCAAACAGCGAACGTAGCAACCGCAATGACTGAGATGTCTCATTCTGTTCAGGAAGTCGCTCAAAGTGCACAAGGTTCACTAGAAATGGTGCAGCGAGTAGAAACGGCTTCTGATCAAGGTAGAAATATCATGAACAGCAATATTTCAACTATCAATCAACTTGAGACGAGACTAAACGAGTCTGTATCGGCTGTTGCAGAATTGCAAAAAATGAGCGGTCAAATTGGCTCGATCTTGGATGTAATTCGTAACATTGCTGAACAAACAAACCTACTTGCACTAAACGCAGCTATAGAAGCAGCACGAGCAGGTGAACAAGGGCGTGGATTTGCAGTCGTTGCTGATGAAGTGCGTGTTTTGGCCTCTAAGACTACTCAGTCGACGACTGAGATAGAATCCATGATCAGCAATCTTCAAACGAGCTCACAATCAGCAAGCCAAGTCATTGAGAGTTGTATGAGTGACATGGAGATGTCGGTTGAACAAGCATCCAAAGCCAACAGCTCGATGGAAGAAATTCAAGCGTTAATCATCGAAATCAGTCAGATGAGCACACATATATCGCAAGCAGCTGTAGAGCAGAGTGAAACCTCTGCTGACATTGCTCGAAATATCGAAGACATCAATAACATTGCAGATAAGAGCTACCATGCGATGGCAAGCATTGCCGCGACGAGTGAATCACTAACGCATTTAGCTCATCAGCAAAATGAATTGGTACACCGCTTCAAGCTATAGATTAAGATATAATTTGTAACGATTTTAGATACCAACTGACTCTACAAGGGCGACTTTTTATAAGGTCGCCCTTGTTTTTTATTGACCTTGTCTACATATGGTTATTATGGCTTGCTCATCCCTTTTACTTTCTCTTTTCGAGCAAGCCAAATAAGAAGGAAAACCTATGGCTGTTCATGTTGGTATTATTGACCAAGACCCTGTTAGATTGGTCACTCCTCTATTGGATAATCGCACTGTCAGTACCCATATCGTCTTTATCGGTGATAAGAGTCAAGCTGACATCTATGAGCGACTGAGTGCCGTGTTGGAGCAGCGAGAAATTACGTCCGAGTTTTTTGAAATTCCTTCTGTTGTAAACACTTCTCTGATTAAACAATCGATTCATAAATTGGCAAAAGACCTCCATGACCGAGGCGAAGAAGTAAAACTGAACGCAAGCTGTGGCCTTCGTCACCGATTGCTTTCTGTGTATGAAGTCTTCCGTACGTACCGTTGGCCAATCTTTGTGGTAGAGCCAAATAGTGACAAGCTTTGCTGGCTATATCCTGATGGCAAAGAAGACAGCCAAGTAGAAGACCACATTACGATTTCTGACTACCTTACAATTTTCGGTGCTCGAGGCGAATTCCACCACGTTGACCTCCCTCCTCAGTTAGATCAAAAACTGTATGAACTAGGCGAACGTTGGGCTTCCAATGCCCTTGAACTTGGCCCTGGCCTTGCGACTCTAAACTATCTTGCAACCACCTGCCGTAAAGAGCAAAAATTGGATGTAGAGCTCTCTGAGAAGCAACAAGGCTACCGTGAACTGAACATGCTACTAACCGACTTGGTTGAAGCTCAGATTGCTACGTATGAAAATGGCATTTTGACATTCGCTGATGAAGACGCCCGCCGCTTTTCAAATGGTGAATGGCTAGAGACCTTAGTTCATAGCACGGTTAAGCAGATCCAAGATACGATGCCGACCATCCAAGACCGTTCATTAAATGTTCAAGTCTATCGCAAGCTAGGTGAAAGTGAGGTTCGTAATGAACTGGATGTTGCGACCGTAGTAAACAACAAGCTGCACATTATCGAATGTAAGACTAAAGGTATGCGTGATGATGGTGACGATA
>Ga0209379_10001291_pt1 | contig 16850 bp, 13 predicted proteins | sample tdDd001_FD_187124 | JGI IMG/M metagenome (GOLD analysis project Ga0209379, IMG submission 187124) | Marine sediment microbial communities from the Atlantic coast under amendment with organic carbon and nitrate - tdDd00.1 (SPAdes)... | ecosystem: Environmental > Aquatic > Marine > Coastal >...
GAAAGATAAGGATATTGAGATAAAATTAAACTGTTTTGATGCGAGTAAATTTATCTTAAAAACAATAGAAGATAGTTGTAAGAGTGCATCATTTTTTAGCGCTTCTTTTGAACCCATAAATTATTTTAAAAGTTTAATTACAAGTAGTAACGGGGTAATAGTGAAAATCCCTTCACCTTTCCCTAAGGAAAACTTGAACCTGTTAGTTCAAACGGGAATTTCCACTAAATATTTAGATCGAGAGAATAGTATAGATGATATTGTAGAAACGATATATACATTAACTCATTCTAAAATAGGAAACTACATTGTCTTTTTTCCATCTTATAAGTATATGGAGATGGCTTTAGATAAAATTGATGATAGTATTATAAAAATTGTTCAGAAAAGAAAGTTAAATGATTTAGAAAAAGAAGAAATTATTTCAATGTTTAATCACGTTAAAGAAAAAAGCCAAGTAGGATTTTTCGTTCTCGGAGGAGTATTCAGTGAAGGGATTGACTTGATTGGTGATATGCTAAACGGTGTTATTGTTGTTGGAGTTGGATTGCCTATGTTTAATAAGTATAATAACTTACTGAAAGATTATTACCAACAAAAATACTCCAGTGGTTATGATTATGCATACACCTATAAAGGATTCAATAAAGTCATTCAAGCCGTAGGTAGACTAATCAGAAGTGAAAAAGATTATGGTAATGTTATTTTAATTGATGAGCGCTTCACTAACTATAAGTACCTTCCACTTGTTAATATGGTTTGGGATCATCGTAAGATAATTAGAAGTTCAGAAGCACTAAAAACAGAAATTACTACATTTAAAAAGTGATGCTATGCATCACTTTTATAGTATCATCTTTATTATTATGAAAATCGTCATATGCAGTGGGTAAAAGATATAGGCAGCATATTTATTGATTGATGATTTAAATTCAAACTGTGAAAGTATTTGGATAAACGGTAAAGCTATTATACTTATTTGCTGTGGATTCCTTCTAAATAATAAAATAATAAAATCTTGGTAATTATCAATTATACTATAATAATCTATTGGTATCAAAACTGTGTTTTGAAACACCGACAAAGCTAGATAAGCTAAGAAAACTGAAAGTGGTTTTTCGAACACATAAAATAATAGTACCATCAACACTCCATAAGTAGAATAAGAAAACATAGAGTGTGGTACAGCTAATTCATAAACTATTGGTAAAAATATATAAACTCCTAAAATAATCTTTAAGACAAAATTATTTTTTTCCTTAGCAAGATCATAAATATAAAGTGCACCAATGCTAAATAGGAATAAAAATAAAACATTTATGTACAAGAAATTTGGTTTCAATTGAGTATTGAAATATACATATGGTAAATATGATATTACTGCAAAGATTGCTAGTCTTTTAACATAATGCTTTTTCGAACTTGTGTGTTTATAACCAGAAGCAATCATAAAAGCAAAGATTGGAAAGGAAATCCTTCCGATGATTCTTAAAATATTCATTTCAGGAAAAAACATCACCCCCAAATGGTCAATAAACATTGTAACAATTGCGATAAGTTTTAAAAAATCATTTCTTTTCATATGTTCTCCTTACATATTTATTATTTTTTTTTCTTTATTATACTATAAATAGGAATCTTATTGTATTTTTTTGTATTTTCGTACAAAAATATTGGTTTATATATAAAAATGTGGACATTTGTAATTTTTTTATATATCATTAATATTGTAAAAATAGGAGTGATTAGATGAAACAATTGTATCAATTTCAAGGATATGGAAAAGCTATTATAACAATTATTGCTTTCGCTTTAATATTTTATGGAGGACTAGAACTATATAGTCTAACTTTTATTTCTATGACATTTATATATATATTAAAGACACTTATAATCCCGTCGAGAAAAAGAATTAAATTCTCAATGATTTCATTATATTTATTGTTTTTAGCATTTCAACTAAGTTTTGCTGAAACTATATTTCAAAATGGGTATAACTCTGCTCATATTTTTGGTAAGATTTTAGCTGCCTTTTTCTTAATCGCACCCTTAACTTTTGAAAACTTATTTATTAATGAAGACTATACTAAATTGTATTTCCCTAATCGTAATGAAATTACTACAATGAGTTATGGTTTCATAAAAGACAACCGTGATACGATAATTTCAGGGATAGGGAGAGCTAAGGATATAAGAAAAGGGATAAACAGAAAAAATCTATTAGAAGTAATCTCTGATATACCTAGGCATGGATATGTTAGTTATGTTAATGAGGGTTCACTTAATGAAGAATACTTTAAACTACTAGATACAACTCTTGAAGATCCTTATGTTTACATAGTGTTATCAAATACCGGAAGTGGAGCGAGTGAAATTATTAGTGCATTTACTAAAAGAAACTACGCTCACTGTTCAATTTCTTTTGATGCTGATTTAAAATCAATCATTAGTTTTAATGGTGGAGAAAGAATCAATCCTCCTGGATTAAATCATGAAGCATTAGAATTCTTTAACAAAAAAGATGATGCTTCAATTATTGTCTATAAACTTTATGCAGGGCTTGAGAAAAAGCAAGAAATGATTAATATGGTTGATAAGATTAATGAACAAGGTAGTGCATATAATGTAATTGGATTATTTAGAATTGATTTAAGTAAGCCTAATATGATGGTTTGTTCCCAATTTGTTTATATGTTACTAAAATCAGTTGGCCTGGAATACTTTGAAAAGAAACCTTCAAAAGTTAAGCCTACTGACCTTATAGAACTAGATTACCACCGTAAATTAATCTTTGAATATGAATTATTTTTGAATGAACAAAAACCTAAAATTTCATAATATGACAATTAATCCCAAATTTCGTCAAAATAGGACAATTTGACAATAAGTGTATCTTGCTTATTAGATTAGTGTACACTATAATGGTTGAGAAAGGGATGATATTATGCCAAAGGAACATTTTGATACTTTAAAACAGGCTAAAAAAGATAAAGTATTGGCGGGGGCAACAGCTGAATTTTCGGAATATTTATTAAAGGATTCATCAATCGTCAGAATTACCAAACGAATTGGAATTAGTAGAGGAAGTTTTTATAATTACTTCCATGATATAGATGATTTATACGACTATGTATTAACTGAAAACCATATGACTTTCTTTATGCGATTAGTTAATAATGTAAAAGATTGCGATGGAAACATGAGAATTGGTTTTGCGAAAACAATGGACGAATTAGTAGATTTATTTGAACTTGGAGAAAATTCTCTAATTAGAAATATGTTTTTAAATATTGATTTAAGTCGAATTTTCTCGAGATCAGAAACTCATAACGATGAGATTAGAAGACAACAAATCGAACATTTATCAACAGTGATAAATCGTGACTTATATAAATTAGATGATCGCGAATTCATTGATTATTTAGATATGCTTTATATTTTAATGTTAAATCATATTATTAAGTATTTAAGAGATTTCACAAATTATGAAACTTTGATGATCGATTTTAACAGAAAACTTAAATTGATTGATTCAATAGCAATAAAATAAACCAGATTTCTGGTTTTTTTTATTCTTTAGATTACAAATCAAGTTATCCTTTATATAAATATATAAAAATACTTTAAACAAAAATGGTGTGATTAATCACACCATTTTTTAGTCTAATTTTATAGTCCCCTTAATAATTTTATCAAAATATTTTTCTATTTCATCTGCTTTTTCACTTACTATCATTATGACAAGATTATCAATGCTTTTAACAATTGATTCTTCAATAATTTGATCTTCTTTTTTGGTTTTTGTTGTTATCGAATTCATATAGTCCTTTAATAATAATTCAACTTCATTCTTTTGTCCTTCTTTTTTTAGTCTCACTAGTATAAACTTATGCAAGCCATCATTCGGATCTTGTCTATGGACTTCTATAACCTCTTCAATGATGTATGCTAATTCCTTAGTAAAGAGCATTTCAATTTCTTGCTCGTTAAAGTTTGTTATTTCGTACTTCTCTTCAAAAGGGTTGATTGAATAAGTGTGGGTATATATCTTTGTAGTAATTTCTTTTAAACTATAGTTTTGATGATCATACTCCTTGCTTGAAGTACAAGCCGTAAGACTCAAAACAATAAATGTTATTAAGATTATTTTTTTCATAACAAAACTCCTTTTTAATATTATTGGTTTAAAAACATAAAAAAAACTAGCAATATTTGCTAGTTTACTTTTTAATATCCATTACTACTGTCATAACAATAGGTCTCCTATTTGTTTCTTTATAAGCAATTTCACTTATTGCTTCAGATACTTTATTTTTAATATCTTGAGGAGTACATTTTGTCTTTTTCATTGCATTTTCAATTGCTTGTCTACTTGCTAATACCATAGACTGAACTAAAGCTTCATTTGCATTAACCATAATAAATCCACGAGATTGGATTAATGGGTTAACTAAAATCTTTCTTTCAGTAAGATTAACATTTGCACTAACAATTACAATACCTTCATTACTTAATATGCGACGATCCTTGATTACAACGCTTCCGACATCACCAATACCTTTACCATCGATATAGACAGCATCAGCAGTTACTCGTCCCGCCATTCGTGCACCACGTTTATTAAATGCAACTACTTCACCATTTTCTAAAAGGAATACATTACGTTTTTTAACTCCAACATCAACTGCTAGTTCACCATGAATTTTTTGCATGCGATATTCCCCATGAATTGGAATGAAGTACTTTGGTTTTATTAATGTAAGCATTAATTTTAGTTCATCTTGAGCACCATGCCCTGAAGTATGAATGTTATTTAAAGCAGAAGTATATACTTTTGCACCACTTCTATAAAGCAAGTTTATTGTATTACCAATTTTATAATCATTACCAGGAATTGGTGAAGATGAAAACACTACTGAATCCCCAGGAATAAGTTTAATTTGTCTATGAGTACCATTAGCAATTCTTGAAAGTGCCGCTAATGGTTCTCCTTGAGAACCTGTACATAATAATGTTACTTCTGAATTATCATAATTTTTAATATCGTTAATATTAATGAGTGTGTCTTTCTTGACAGTTACATATCCTTCTCTAATGGCGATGTTCATTGCGTTTTCCATTGAACGACCAGCGATAGCAATTTTTCGACCATGTCTCATTGCAGTTTCAATGATATGTTTTAGACGGTGAACATTTGAAGCGAATGTCGCAACAATAATTCTACCTTTAGTTTTTTTGAATATTTGAGCTAAAGCAATATCAACAGTTTTTTCACTTTGAGTGAAACCGCTTCTTTCAGCATTCGTTGAATCTGAAAGTAAACATAAAACTCCCTTTTCACCAAGTAAAGCCATTTTCCCAATACTAGCTGGCTCTCCTACTGGAGTAAAGTCAAACTTAAAGTCACCAGTATGGACTATTGTTCCGTTCGGTGTTTCAAAGGCTGCTCCAAAAGTATCTGGGATTGAGTGATTTGTTCTAAAGAATGAAATTTTAAAGTTTTTAGTGCTAAACTTAAAATTATCATCATACTCAATTAATTTTCCTTCGAATCTAACTCGACGATCCTTGAACTTGTATTCGATTAAACTTTTTGCTAATTTAGGTGCATAAATCTCTTTAATATCGAATTGCTTCAACATAAAAGGTAATCCACCTATATGGTCTTCATGACCATGAGTTATTATTAAACATCTAATTCTGTCTTTATTTTCAATTAAATATTTATAATCAGGAATAACGTAATCTACTCCTAATAAGTCATCACTTGGAAATTTAATTCCAGCATCGATGACAATTATTTCATCGTTATGTTCTATACAATATGTATTTTTCCCGACTTCATCCAGTCCTCCAAGGGCAAATACAGCAGTATCATTTTCTTTTAAATTTAACATGTTATCACCTTTCTTACTATGGTTCCCTATTAAATAAATTATACACTAAAAATTGTCAACTTACATATATAATTTAAAAATATTTATAATTGTACTATATATTTTATAATATTGCCAATTAGTGTATAATATATATGTGAATAAGCAAGGAGGATGTATAAAATGTCAAATATAAAGATTTTTGCACTTGGTGGTTTAGGAGAAAATGGGAAGAATATGTACTGTGTTGAAGTTGATAATGATTTATTCGTTTTTGACGCAGGTTTAAAGTATCCATATGAAGAGTTATTAGGAATTGACCGTATTATTCCTAATTTTGAGTATTTAGTAAGCAATAAGGATCGTTTACGAGGAATTTTTGTAACTCATGGGCATTTGGATAATCTTGGAGCTCTACCAGAGATTATAAATAAAATTCCAACCATTAAAATTTATGCTGGAAAATTAACAATAGAAATTTTAAAAGAGAATCTAAGAAACCATAATATAGATGATTGTCAGTTAATTGAAATTGCTGCGCACAAAGTAATTAAGTTTGGGAAGAAAACAAGTATATTTCCAGTCCAAATGACGCATTCAATTCCTGATTCATTAGGATTTACAATTAACACAGAAGATGGAGCAATATTCTATTCTGGAGATTATATGTTTGATCATACTTCAAAAGATTATTATAAAACTGATATCGGTAAGTTAGCATATATTGGTAAACAAGGTGTACTTTGCCTATTGTCGGAGTCGATTGGAGCAATGAGAGTTGGACATACTTCACCGACTCATAGAATAGCTTCTAAATTATCAGAAGTATTTGATCGGGCTGAGAACCGTATCATAATTACAACTTTTACAACAAACTTCTACCGAATCCAAGAAATATTGGATGAGGCAGTATTAAACAATCGTCGAGTAATTCCATTTGGTAAAAAACTTGAAGTAATCTTTAATAAAGCTATTGAACTTGGTTATCTAAAGTTTCCAGAGGAATTAGTAGGGACATTCCACGATATTGGTAAAAATGATGATGACTGTGTTGTTATTGTATCGGGTCAACGCGACCGTCCATTTAGTGGAATTTACAAAATTCTTAAAGGTAATGATAGGTTCTTAAAAATTAAACATACTGATTCAATTATAATCGCTTCACCAGCAATTAGCGGTACTGAAAAAATATCAGCTAAGATTAATGATTTAATTCATAAATCAGGAGCTCAAGATATAACTATTATTAAACGACGAGAGTATCAATCATTGCATGCTGCTCAAGAAGATATTTTAATGCTTCATAGTTTAATGAATCCTAAATACTATCTTCCTGTTAAGGGTGAGTTCCGTCACCAAGTTGCGAATGCGAATGTCGTTGAAAAAACAGGATTTAACAAAGAGAATATTTTATTATTAGATAACGGTGAAGTTTTACAATTCAAAGATGGAGAACTTCAAGATGCTCGTCTCAAAGTTAAAACAGGAGATATCTTAATTGATGGTCTAAATGTTGGAGATTTAGGTAATGCAGTTTTAAAAGATCGTGAACTTCTTAAAAAAGATGGAATAGTTGTTATTAACTGTACTTTAGACAAACGATCAAAAGTAATCTTGGCAGGACCTGAGATTGTAACAAGAGGATTTGTTTATGTTAAGGAAAGTAAAAAGTTAATTGATGATATAAAAACTATCTCAAGAAAAATCATTGAGAAAAATATTGTCGGGAACAGAATTGATTTTAATGCTATTAAGTTTGAAATGCGAGATGTATTAACTCAAGAAATGTATAAACAAACAAATAGAAGACCAATAGTTATCACAATGATACAAGCAATCTAAAGAGCAGATATTGCTCTTTTTCTTTATTCTTTTATATCTTGATTTATGGTATAATTTAACTTAGGTAAACAAACAAAATATACTTAGGGGTGAGAGAGATGCCAAAGAAAAAAACAAAAAAGAAAAAAAATAAAATAAAACTATCTCATGAGGGATTAGGGGTTATATATATTTCTATTGCAATAATCGCATTACCACCATTAGGTGCTGTTGGTCATTATATGAGTGACTTTGGAACATGGTTATTTGGTGTATACGGTTCAATGTTTTATTTATCGATATTTGTTTTAGGATCATTCTTAATTTATAAGGGTGAATATCCTAATATGTTTAGTCGGAGATTAAGTGGGTTTTACTTATTGATGGTTGGATTACTTCTTATTTCTCATGGGCGATATGTAAGAGATAACACTTTAATTGGTAACAACGTAATTCCTGACACTTTTAAGGAATTAATCTATGCAATGAAAGCCAATGACATTACAAATGTTGGTGGAGGAATGATTGGAGCAATCCTAAGTTATCTTTTCTTGATTACAATTGATAATGTTGGATTAAAAATATTCAGTGTCTTCTTTATCGCTTTTGGAGTAAGTTTCTTATTTAATAAAAACCTTATTGAAATGGTTAGAAGTATTTTCATGCTATTGAACAAACAAAGAGTTCAAATTAAGAAAAAAGCTAAAAAGCCCAAAGCTAAGAAGCCTAAAAAAGTAGCTATTAAAGAAGAAATTAAAAAGGCCGAAGAAGAGTTTGAAGGAACTAAGAAGATTGTAATTAGTAATTTTGAAGAACTTAAAGATTTAAATAAATCAACTGATACAGTAGAATCGGTTGGCGAAGTGGAAGCGACAAAAGAAAAGATTGTTAACTCTAGCAATGACCCAATGCAATATAGTCATTACAGATTACCACCACTTTCGTTGCTTGAAGGTGTAAGTGATACTAAGAAGGCAACAAGTACAAATCTATTTGTTGAGCAAAACGCTTCTCTACTTGAAGAAACTCTAAATGAGTTTGGTGTTATTGCCAAAGTTGTAGCAATCAATGTAGGACCTACAGTTACTCAATATGAACTAGATTTAAAAAGAGGAACTAAAGTAAGTAGAATTGTAAGTTTATCAAAAGAAATAGCTTTATCTTTAGCTGCTCAAGATGTGAGAATTCAAGCACCAATTCCTAAAAAGAATACTATCGGTGTTGAGATTCCTAATGATAGCCAAAGTATTGTTACTTTAAAAGAAATTATTTCTCAAAAAGATCATTCCAATAAGAATCCACTTAAAGTTGGATTGGGACGAGATATATTAGGTAAACCTATCTGGGTTGAAATTAATTCAATGCCTCACTTACTAGTTGCTGGTGCAACAGGTAGTGGGAAGTCAGTTTGTATTAACTCAATTATTATTTCAATCTTGATGCAAGCTAAACCGAATGAAGTTAAATTAATTTTAGTAGATCCGAAGAAAGTTGAACTTAATGGTTATAATGGGATTCCTCATTTAATGGCTCCAGTTGTAACAGATCCTAAAAAAGCAAGTATTGCTTTAAAGAAAGTTTGTACAGAGATGGATCGTCGTTATGAACTGTTCAGTAATGCCGGAACTAGAAATATCGCAGGATATAATAAATACTTAGAATTAAATGATGAAGAAGAAAAGAAAATACCTTACATCGTTGTTATCGTTGATGAGTTAGCGGATTTAATGATGGTTGCAAAAGGTGATGTTGAAGAAGCTATTACAAGAATTACACAGCTTGCTCGTGCAGCCGGTATCCATTTAGTAATCGCAACTCAACGACCTTCAACAGATGTTATCACAGGACTTATTAAAGCTAATGTTCCTTCACGTATTGCCTTTGGAGTTTCAAGAAGTATTGACTCAAGAGTTATCTTAGATACACAAGGTGCTGAGAAATTACTTGGTAAGGGTGATATGTTATTCTTAGGAATGGGTGAATCTTCACCAATTCGTATTCAAGGAACATACTTAAGTGATGATGAAGTAGATAGAGTTGTAAATCATTGCATTAAACAACAAGTTGCTAATTACGATGCTAGTATGTCTAATCTAGAAGAAAGTACTACTAAGCAAGCTGATATCTATGAAGATCACGAAGATGAGCTTTATGATGATGTAACCAAATTTGTGATTGAAAACAATAAAGCAAGTGCTTCATTATTACAAAGAAGGTTTAGAGTAGGTTATAATCGTGCTGCTAGATTAATTGATTCTCTAGAAGCTAATGGAGTTATCGGACCATCTAATGGATCTAAGCCAAGAGAAGTATTGATTAAACTAGAAGTAGAGCAAGAAGGTTAACTTTAAAACATGTGTATTTTGCACATGTTTTTTTATTCGCGCAAATTAGAATTGTAAAGGAAGATTTAACGGTTAAGATTTGCTTATATAATAGGCGAAATTTGTTGTTTTTTTGTTGGATAAAATCTTGTTTATTATCTAAAAATAATGTTATAATTCATTTGATATGTGAAAAGACATATGTAGAAATTTATGAAAAATAATAGGAGGTCTTCAAATTGACAAAATATGTTAAAAAGTTTGAAGCAATGGATGGTAATACTGCTGCAGCACATACTGCGTATGCATTTACTGAAGTAGCTGGTATTTATCCTATAACGCCATCAAGTGATATGGCGGAAAAAGTAGATTTATGGTCAAGTCAAGGTAAGAAAAACTTATTTGGAGATACAGTAAACGTTGTAGAAATGCAATCAGAAGCTGGTGCTGCTGGTACGGTTCATGGTTCGTTACAAGCTGGTGCATTAACAACTACATTTACTGCTTCTCAAGGACTTTTATTAAAAGTTCCTAACATGTATAAAATTGCTGGTGAATTATTACCAGGTGTAATCCATGTTTCGGCACGTTCAATCGCTGCACAAGCATTATCAATCTTTGGTGATCACCAAGATATCTATAATGCTCGTACAACTGGTTTTGCTATGTTAGGTAGTGGATCTGTTCAACAAGTTATGGATTTAGGTGGGATTGCTCACTTAGCTGCTATTGAAGGGCGTGTTCCATTTGTTCATTTCTTCGATGGATTCAGAACTTCTCATGAAATTCAAAAAGTTGAAGTTTTGGATTATCAAGTATATGAAGATTTATTAGATTACGATGCAGTTACTCGTTTTAGAACTAACTCATTAAATCCAGAACATCCAGTTTTACGTGGTACTGCGCAAAATGATGATATTTACTTCCAAACACGTGAGGTATCTAACAAGTTTTATGATGCGGTTCCTGATATCGTAAATAAATATATGAAAAAAATTAGTGAAGTAACTGGTCGCGAATATGCTCCGTTCCAATTCTATGGTGCAAAAGACGCTACAGATATTATTATCTGTATGGGATCATTTACTGAAGCAATTAAAGAAACTGTAGATCACTTAGTAGCTGCTGGTCAAAAAGTAGGTTTATTACAAGTTCACTTATTTAGACCATTCAGTGAAAAATATTTCTTTGATGCATTACCTGAATCAGTAGAAAGAATCTGTGTATTAGACAGAACTAAAGAACCTGGTGCTGCTGGTGAACCATTATTCTTAGATGTAGTATCTATGTTTAATAATAAAGAACGTTCTCCATTTATTATCGGTGGTCGTTACGGATTATCTTCTAAAGATTCTACTCCTGCTCAAGTAGTTGCAGTATTTAATAACTTAAAATCAGAAAACCCTAAAAATGGATTTACTGTTGGTATCAATGATGATGTAACTCATTTATCAATTGATGTTCCTAAATTCACTTTAGATAACGATGGAGTAACTGAATGTTTATTCTTCGGATTAGGTTCTGATGGTACAGTAGGAGCTACTAAAAACTCTGCAAAAATTATCGGTGAAAACACTGATTTATACGGACAAGTTTATTCTTCATATGACTCTAAGAAGTCTGGTGGGGTTACTCGTATGCATTTACGTTTTGGTCAAGAACCAATCCGTTCAACTTACTTAGTATCTAACCCACATTTTGTATCTTGTTCAAGAGATGCTTACTTAGAAAAATATGATATGGTTAATGGTTTACGTGAAAACGGAACATTCTTATTAAATACAATCACTTCTAAAGAAGAGGTTGAAGCAATGTTACCAAATCATGTTAAACGTGCTTTAGCTGAGAAAAAAGCTAAGTTCTATATCATTGATGCTGTTACTTTAGCTCGTGAAATCGGGTTAGGAAACAGAACTAATACAATCATGCAAAGTGCTTTCTTCAAATTAAATGAGCAAATTATGGGTTATGAAAAAGCTGTTCAATTAATGAAAGATTATGCTGAAAAATTATACGGACGTAAGGGTCAAGAAATCGTTGACTTAAACTGGAAAGCTATCGAAGTTGGAGCTTCTGGATTAATTGAAATGACAGTAAATCCTGAATGGGCTAATTTAGAAGGTGATTTACAATTAACAAGTGAAGGTCGTCCTGAGTTTGTTAAAAACATCGTAGATCCAGTTAACAACATCAAAGGTTATGACTTACCTGTAAGTGCGTTCTTAGGTTATGAAGACGGATCATTTGAAGCAGGAACTACTGCTTACGAAAAACGTGGTGTAGCGGACTTTGTTCCTCACTGGGTAGAAGATAACTGTATTCAATGTAACCAATGTGCTTATGTTTGTCCTCATGCTGTTGTTAGACCATTCTTATTAACTGAAGAAGAAGTTAACAATGCACCAGCTGAGTTACGTACATTAAAACCAATCGGTAAAGGAACTGATGGATTACAATATACTTTAAGTATTTCTCCGTTAGACTGTACAGGTTGTGAGGTTTGTGTGAACGTATGTCCTGGTAAAAAAGGAAATAAAGCATTAGAAATGGTTCCTTTATCACAAGAAATTAAAGCTAATGAACAAGAAGTTGCGAACTACACATTCAACAAAGTTGATATCAAAACTGATGTATTCGGATTACAAACAGTTAAAGGTACACAGTTTGCACAACCATTATTTGAATTTAGTGGAGCTTGTGCTGGATGTGGGGAGACACCTTACATCAAATTAATTACACAATTATATGGAGATAGAATGTTAGTAGCTAATGCAACTGGATGTTCTTCAATTTATGGTGGTTCTGCTCCTGTAAGTCCATATACAAAAGATAAAAATGGTCATGGACCTGGATGGGCAAACTCTTTATTCGAAGATAATGCTGAGTTCGGATACGGAATGGCTGTTGCTTCTGAGTCAATCAGAAATAGAATCCATAGATTAATGGAAGAGGGTATGGAAACTGCATCTTCTGATATTAAAGAATTATTCACTAAGTGGATTGAAAATAAAAACAGTGGTGATATTACTAAAGAAGTTAAGAATGCTTTAGTACCATTATTACAAGCATCTGATGCTGATTTCGCTAAAGAGATCTTAAAATATACAGATCAAATCGTTAAGAAATCTGTATGGGCATTTGGTGGAGACGGATGGGCTTATGATATCGGTTACGGTGGATTAGACCACGTTATGGCTAACAGTATGGATATTAACATCTTAGTAGTAGATACTGAGGTATACTCTAATACTGGTGGTCAATCTTCAAAAGCTTCTCCTACTGGTTCAATTGCTAAATTTACGGCAGCTGGTAAAGAAGGTAAGAAGAAAGACTTAGCAGCTATTGCAATGACTTATGGTCATGTATATGTTGCACAAGTATCAATGGGAGCTAGTCATGCTCAATTCTTAAAAGCTTTAAGAGAAGCTGAAGCATATGATGGACCTTCTATCGTTATCGCTTACGCTCCATGTATTGCACATGGTATTAAAGGTGGAATGGGTAATGCATCTGCACAAATGAAATTCGCTGTTGATGCTGGTTACTGGATGAACTTTAGATTTAATCCTACATTAATTAATGAAGGAAAAAATCCATTAGTTGTTGATTCTAAAGAACCTAAATGGGATCTTTACAAAGACTTCTTATTATCTGAAAAACGTTACTCTGCTTTAAATATTGTTAACCCTGATAAGATTGATCAATTATTGGAAACAAATGTTAAAGAAGCAGAGCGTAGATATAACTACTACAAACGTATGGAAGCTTTAGAATATTAATATTAAAGGGTGTGCTTTGCACACCTTTTTTTTTATTTTATAAAGAAAAATTAAATTTTTGATGAATTTTCAAAAAAATGATACTTATTTATAAAGATTGACAGTTTAATTTATAAAAAATGAGATGCTTATTACCTCATTTAACCCTTATTTTAAAGGGATTTTCACAAATTACAAATATTGTAAATTACTACTGTGTATTTTTTCACAATTATTAATTAAAATTCACTTAAAAAGATTGCAAATGTAATGTTTTGTTGTATAATGAGATAGTACAAATTATTTTTTTTGTTAAAGATAGTGATGTTTTTCACAATAAGGAGGAAGACTATGGCAAAAGATATTTTCACTCAAGAAAATATTGACGCATTAATGGTGTCAATTGAGAAGCATAAAACTCAACCAGGACCACTAATGCCTACTTTACACGATGCACAAAAAATCTTTGGATGTGTGCCATTAAAGATTCAAAAAATTATTTCAAAAGAATTAGGAGCTTCTGTTAGTCGTATTAACGGTGTTGTTACTTTTTATTCTCAATTTTCACTTGAACCAAAAGGTGAATTTGTGGTTGGGGTATGCTTAGGTACTGCTTGTTACGTTCGTGGAGCGCAAGATGTATTAAGTGCTCTAAGTAGTGATTTAAAACTTAAAGTTGGGACAACTTCAGAGGATTACAAATTCACTCTTGAAGCAACTAGATGTATTGGGGCGTGCGGTTTAGCACCTGTATTTACAGTGAACGAAGACGTTTATGGTAATACTAACGTTGCAGAATCAAAACAATCAATCGAGAAATATCTATAATATGAAAGTTAGCAAACTTAATGAAGTTTTAAGCTGTGTAGTCTTTAACCCTGATGTATGCAACTTAGATAAAAAAATTGAATATGCTTTTAGTGCAGATCTTATGAGTGATGTATTAATGCTTATTCGTAGAGCAGTTAGTGAAGCAGGAGAAAAGGGCTTATTAATTACTGGTTTAGCAACTAATCAGTCAATTAGAACTGCTGAAATGCTTGATATTGATATCGTTGTATTAGTTAGAGGAAAGAAACCGACTCAAAAAATGATCGATTTAGCAACAGAATCTGAAATTCTTTTATTAGGAACAAAGCTTGGAATGTATACTTCAAGCGGAAAATTGTTTCAATCTGGACTGAAAGGTATCGAACAGTGTACTGCTGATGGAGTATGCAATTTCATGTAACTGTCTAGAGGAAGCAGGTATAGTATCAAGTACGATCAAAAAAGAATTGAAGAGTCGAGGTATAGATAGATCAATCATTAGACGTGTGGCGATTGCTGCATATGAGTCAGAAATAAATGTTGTTATCCACTCAAATGGTGGAAGAGCAAGTCTTGTCATTGAAGACGATTATTTAGAAATTACATTTACAGATGAAGGACCAGGTATTAATTGTATTGAATCTGCGTTAACACATGGATTTTCAACAGCTAGTAGGTATGCTCGAGAGAATGGCTTTGGAGCAGGTATGGGTTTACCTAATATCATGGCCTCTGCAGATGATTTTAATATTAAATCTTCTCCGGAAGGGACAATCATCAAGATTGGGTTTAAATTATGCAAGTAAAAGATATCTTGGTAAATGTAAATTTCACTTTAATGAGTAGTGCTAAATATTCAAATCGTCCAATCAGAGGAATGTATGTTAGTGATTTATTAAGTCACGCTTTAGCTAAGGCAAAAGAAGGCAATATATTGATAACTGTTCAAAATAATGTAAATACTTTAGCTGTAGCTTCGCTATTAGACTTAGGTTGTGTGATACTACCTGATAATCTTAAAGCTAATGATGATTTTATTAATAGAGCAGATTTAGAAGGAATTCCAGTACTGGTTTCTAAACTAAATGCAGTTGATATAATTCTAACCCTTAAGGAATTAGGATTATAATGAAATATGCTTACGATTTACATATCCATAGTGTACTTAGCCCTTGTGCAGACGAATTAATGACACCTAATAATATATTAAATATGGCGATGCTTAACAATTTGGATCTAATCAGTGTTACAGATCATAACTCATTTAAGCAATATCATGCATTAACTGAAATTGCTGAAAGTTACGATTTTATATTAATACCTGGTGTTGAGATTCAAGTTGAAAAAGCTCATATCTTATGTTATTTTCGAAACAAAATGGATGCTAATGGTTTTGATCAATATCTACAGACTAATCTTATAAAACGGGACTTTGATCACATCAACTTGAAAGAAGAGGTTGTGACCAACGTTTATGACGAATCACTTTATTGTTTGAATTATCATTTAATAAGTGATTTAGATACTTCATTTGACGAAATACTCAAATACTTAAATGGTATGGATTGTGTAATCATTTTATCGCATGTTGATAGAAAACATTATTCTGCATTAAAGTTAATTAATGAAGGCAATATTGATTTGTTTGATGGAATTGAGATAACTTCGAATACAGATGTTGAAACATTTATTAATGAAAATGAAATATTGAAAGATAAGACAGTCTTTCAGAATTCAGACAGTCATACAATAATAGATCTTAATGAAAGAATGAACTTTATTGATTTAGATGAAAAAAGCATTGATGCTTTCTTCAAGTTCTTTGGTAAGTAGGATGAATGAATTATCATTACATATTTTAGACGTAGTTCAAAATTCACTTAAGGTCGAATCAACATTAATTAAAATAATTATTAATGAAGATATTATAAAAGATTCTTTAGAAATAATTATTGAAGATAACGGTTATGGGATGGATCACAAAACAGTACTTAAGGTACGAGATCCGTTTTATACTTCTCGTTCAACGAGAAAAGTAGGTCTAGGGTTATCACTTCTTGAATTAGCTTGTAACCAAGCTAATGGGATTTTAAACTTAGAATCGGTAGTAGGTAAGGGCACTACTGTAAAAGCTACATTTAGACACTCACATATCAACCGAGTTCCACTCGGAAATATACGAGATACAATTTATCTATTAATGATAAATGAAGAAAGCTGTAATATTTTGTATCAACATTCTTTTAATGGTAAGGAATTTA
>Ga0209379_10001292_pt1 | contig 16850 bp, 14 predicted proteins | sample tdDd001_FD_187124 | JGI IMG/M metagenome (GOLD analysis project Ga0209379, IMG submission 187124) | Marine sediment microbial communities from the Atlantic coast under amendment with organic carbon and nitrate - tdDd00.1 (SPAdes)... | ecosystem: Environmental > Aquatic > Marine > Coastal >...
CTTTGTAGTATTCACGAGTTGGGTCATTCATAATCATCACCATCTCATCTTTAGCGAATTCAGGTGCTACAAGAGCCATAAATTCTTGTGGTGTGTATTTCTTGGCTTCGCTAATTTTACCATCAGCATCTTTGTATCTCCAAGTGAAATCCACTGGAGGCTCACCCAATGCAAGAGCTAAAATACGGTATACATCTTTCAAAGCACTTACTTTTGCCGCAGTAACTTTCTTGGTATTTCCTTTTTTAGCTGCCAGCTGACGAATTTTGTAAGCTTCACCTCTTAGTTTCTCTTTGATAATGCGAGTTAACTGACTTGTGCTATTCGAAATAGTTGTTTCTGGCATCACTTCAGCAGGAACAACACCATATTTTTTAGCGACATTGAAAAATGAATTCCAAACACCACCGTCACCAACAGGACTACTTAAGTAACGAACAACTTCTCTGTCGTCCATATCTTTATCAGCAGTAGCAATAATGTTTTCTAAAAATAGGTTTGATTTCTCGAAGATATCCCAGAAATAGTTGTAGTTATGTGAAAAGTCGAAAGAGTTAAGATTTAAATCTTTGATGACATTTGGACGGATTGTGTTCATAGAAGTGAACATCCAACAACGACCAGAGCTCTTTTGGTTAGTAATTCCTTTTACGGCAACTCTGTACTTGAAAAAGTGATCTGTTGCGCCTACTTTGTTTCTGTTAAGTGCGATCTCGCGAATGCTTTTGCTGTTAGTAATAGCATTCTGAATTGCTTGGGTCGAAGCGTCAGCCTTAAAACTGTTGCGAATTTCGCTAAGTGTTTTGCCATCAACAGCACCCTTAGTTTGTGCCATGCTGCTGCCTGCTATAGCTAAAGCTAAAACAGAAAGCATTAAAGATTTAAAATTCATGTTTGTGATTTTAGTTGTCAATTCTAATGAGCACAAACATAAGAAAAGTATGGGATTTTGTCTAGAATGATTTCCTACTTGAGAGCAGGTTTGATTATAAAAATTATTAAAATAAGATTAAGGTTTTACCTTCTTTTCTCGATGTACCAATTTAAGGCTTTCGAAAAAGTCAACCAGTTTACGAAGCAGATCAGCCCAAAGGGTTAAAAAGAGTAGGGCAGTTCCTAACCAAATAATAGCAAGGTTAAACCAATAGGTATCTATATAATAATTCCATATCCGTTTCACAGGTGCGTAAAAATGAGCCCGTCCAAATTTGGAATCAGGATACATGAAGATGGGGTCTTTCTTTTGAACAAGCCTTTGATCAATTTCAATCATTTTATTGACTTCTGTTCTATTTAAAACCAAATCAGCTAAGGCTTGATTGTAATAGCTTTGTTTGAAGTTATAAACGCCCTCACGCCCTAATGAATCCACTAGTCTTGAATACTGAAAATCTTTTTTGTAACCGGATTCACTATTGATTCCCATAAAATGGAGTTTAATACCATCCAGGTATTGTCTTGTTTTTTCAAGTATATCCAGATTGAAATCAATCGGATTTAATTTTTCCAGATTTGTGAACGGTTCAAAGCCTGCTTCTTCGGTTAATTGCGATATCTCATTTCGAAGAAGATGGAAATGGCTTATAGTCTCCTCCGAATCTTTTTCAAATTCTATATTTCTTTCGCAGTCGATAAGAATCGATTCGATTTTTGGAATCAGGAAAGAGCTTGTGAAAGCAGCATCGCTGACACCTTTTTCGAAGTCGAAGAAGTGTTTTTCAAATTCATTATCCTTAAACTGGGTGACAGCCATAGCCTCGTATGCCCATCTTGTTGTCATTAAATCTCCAATTATGGGTACATATACCTTATTGGTAATACCATTGTGTAAATCATCGAATTTAATCATGGCTCCACCTAAGAGTAGTTGAGGAACAAGAATTAATGGGATGAGGATATAAATTGTAATGACTGAGTTTAGTCCTGAAGATATATTCAAGCCGATCATGTTTGAAAAACAGGATGTTGTGAAGAGAACGAGCCAAAAAGTTAATGTCATTCCTTGAACATCCAGCACATAGTTTCCTAAAAGAACAAAGGTTAAACTCTGTATGGCCGAAAGTAAAAACAAGAATGTAATTTTAGAAAAGAGATAGGCATTCCTGGATAGATTAAGAAACTTTTCTCTCTGAAGAATTTTCTTGTCTCTAATAATCTCTTCCGCACTTACACTTAGTCCAATAAACATTGAAACAACTACGGCCATAAATAGAAATACGGGGTAGTTTTTGTTATCACCAAAAACATAAGCTCCAGCCGAAGTGTATTTGGTGAAAAAGCCCAGAATGAAAGCCAGTAGTGGAGCTTCAAACAGATTGATGATTAAATATTGCTTATTGGTAAGTTTCGATAAAAAATTTCTAATCCAGAAGATTGAGAATTGTTTGGTTCTATTGGGTATCTTAAAGTTACTTTTTGGTAAATTACTTTCCGACTTTACTGGTTCAACGGGAGAATCAATGTTTTGACGGTATTTTTCATTCCACTGCTTAGGACTGGTTCTTCTATCGCGCGTCGGTTTCCCATTATCATCAATTTTCTTGGTTTCTACAATCTGAAGAATCTGTTCGGGGTTTACATTCCCGCAAGTTACACATTCACTTTCAGCAGCATTTACCTGAGAATTTTGTGTTTTAAAATAAACAATAGAGTCAATTGGATTACCTGTATAAATCGGATAACCACCTTTATCCATAATCCAAAGCTTATCGAACATTTTAAAAATTTCCGATGAGGGTTGGTGAATGTTGGCAATAACCAGTTTCCCTTTTAGAGTCTGCTGTTTTAGCAAATTCATAATCATTTCCGAATCAGTAGATGATAATCCCGAAGTTGGTTCATCGACTAATAGGATAGAAGGTTCACGCATTAACTCTAAACCAATATTAAGACGCTTGCGCTGACCTCCACTAATAAATTTATTTAGTGGGTTTCCTACCTTTAGATTTCGAACTTCGTAAAGAGCTAAATCATGTAGAAGTGTATGAACCGTTTTTAAGATTTGACGTTCGGTAAATTCTTTGAAACAAAGTTTAGCATTATAGTAGAGGTTTTGTAAAACACTTAACTCTTCTATCAGAAGGTCGTCTTGCGGAACAAAACCAATAAGACCTTGAATGGCTGATTTATTTCGATGGATCTCAAAGTCGTTGATGAAAATCTCACCACTATTTAGTGGTAAATTCCCATTCAGAACATTCAGAAGGGTAGATTTTCCAACACCACTTCCACCCATTATCCCAATAAGCTGCCCACTTTTTTCAGAGATATTGAAATTGTGAATACCATTGTGAGAATTTCTGAATCTGAAAATGGCATTTTTAACGGTAAAAACGATATTCTCCTGATTGTCTTCTTTTAGAAAAATACTAGCGAGATCAGAATAATATATGGATTTAATATTGGGCCCTTTTATAATTGAACCATGTTTTAACCTGTAGCTTTGGTCTTTAATGATCTTATTACCTTCTAAATATAAGTTGAGTTCACCCAGGTATCTAAAAACGATAAGATTGGCCGAAGGAAAATAAAGCGTAATAAGTTTACCATACAGGTTTTCACAATACAGGTGTTTGGTTTGATCAAGATCTTTTTTTTGTTCTTTCTTCATGAACCAGGATAGGTTCTCGGACCATTCAGTAATCTGATTGTTTATAATCAAGAATTTACTTTTATCGTATTCATCAAGAAAATCTTCACCGATAATAAAAGCAATGGCATTTAGAAATTCATTTCGTTTGATATTGAAATTCTCAGCAACAATACTGATGAATTCGAATTCACCTTCACTAACAATATCATCTTCGTAAATAAATTCCAGTAGGCGAAGTAAAACGATTAGGCGTTCCTCTTGAATAAGTTCGGATCGAATTCTGATACATACATTGGCAGCTTCGGAAAGGGAGATAATATTGGCTGTTTTTTCATGTACGCTCGACTGATATTCCATCTCTCTATGGTAAAACTCATAATAGTTCTGGAATAAATTAAGGTATTCAACTTCATCTTGTGCACTAACGTAACGTTTCAGGAAATTGTCGACGATATCCTTTCCTTTGTTAGAAACCCCCTCTTCCTTAGCATTGGCTACAATGGCAAAAAGGTGCATCAGTGCATTTAATATTGATTCTCCCATGTGAAGAGTTGAATTTTAGAATTATATTTTACGTTCAGACTTGCTTAATTACAATAAGTAGAACAAATCTAAAAATACAATTTATTTATCAAAAATATAACCAGCTTAGAGAAAACAAGTCATAAAAAAAACTGCAATTCATCAGAATTGCAGTTTTAAATTTCTTATAAAGTATTAGACTAAGAAGAAGATTACTTTACAATAGCTTCTCTTAGTTTAACAACACTTGCAGTAATCTCTTCTAACTGAGGCTTAGTCATGCTACCTTCAACTTTGTCGAAGCTAGCTTTTAAACCATTGAAATCAGCTATTAATGAAGCAATATTTGGATCTTGAGCTTCAGGCTTAAGCACTTTTAAAAGACGCTCTAGTGAATCTTTCTGATCAAAAATTACTTTAACAATTTCAGGGTTTGTGAAAGTGTTCTCAGAAATGTGAGTAGCTATATACAAACCTTCGATAAAACTACCACTCACTACAAAAAGAGAAAGGTTAGCTTTGCCATTCTTGTTTAAGAAAGCGTAAGTTTCGTAAAACGAGTTTGTTATAATCTTGATTAACTCTTCTTTTTTATCCAAATTCTTCTCTACATCGCTAACTAATGTTTCGTTGAAAGCAGATGTGATTTCCAAATTGTCAATAATCTTCTTAGAAGCCTTTAGAAACAACATCGTTTCTTGCTTTCTGTGATATGTACTTGCGTAACTTAAGTCAGCACTGTAAATACCAAGGTTTAAAGCTCTGGCTTTTTCTGTAAAATACTTATCCGCATTTTCAGTTGAATTTGAGATACCTAAAATGTAATCTGCTCCAATTCTATTCAACATCGAAGTCAATTCGAAAGTCGTTGGAAGTGGGTAAACCACATCTTTAACCTCTTTAGCGATTGCTTTTTTTAGTAATGGCTTTTCAGTTTGAGATTCTTTATTGGCTTTTTTGTCAACAGGCTTACATCCTGTGATGTTGATTGCGAAAATTAATCCTAAGATTATTAGGCTATAAGGGGTTGCTGTTAGTCGTTTCATTTAGTTATAATTTTATAGATCAATATGTATTCAAGTTTTCAGTCTAAATTTAGCAAAAAGGCTGTAAATACGAACTTAAATTGAATTATATTTTTTCTGGTTTTAAACCGGTAATCTAACTTCTTATCAAGATAAGATTAGAATGATTTATTTATGTTAGTTTAAAATTTGTTATACCGAAGAAAACTAGGTCATATGAATTTTTTGAAGAAAGCCTTGTTTGTAGTTATTGCCAATAGGTAGGGTATTGTTATTCATGTGAACCATATTCCCTTCTATTGATTTAATCTTAGAAAGTGCAACAATATAGGATTTGTGTACCCGATAAAATTTTTGTGTTGGAAGCAGCTTCTCGATGCCCTTTAATGATTGATATGTGACAATGTGTTCAGAATCGGTATAGATTTTTACGTAATCACCTAGAGCCTCAATGTACTGAATGCTGTCCAGGCTAACATTGATCGTTTTTTTATTAGCCTTAACAAATATGTATTCCATATCACCTTTAAGCTCCTCTTGCTGATCAGTCAACTTCATTTTTTCTTCAGCTTTTTGAATCGCTTGTAAGAAACGTTGAAATGCAAAAGGTTTTTTTAGATAATCGAGAACATTTAGTTCATAGCTTTCTACTGCATATTCAGTATAAGCACTTGTAATGATGGTTAAAGGAGGGTTCTTATAGGTTTTTAGAAAATTAATACCATTTAGTCTAGGCATATTAATATCCAAAAAGATTAAATCGATCTCCTCTTTTTTAAGTACCTCCATGGCTTCCAGAGCATCTCCACACTTACCTACCAGTTCTAATCCCGAAAGTTCAGCAATGTATTTCTCCAGCACACGTTGTGCTAAAGGTTCATCGTCAATTATTAAGCATCTTAGTTTCATATTTGTATGTTTTTTCGTTCTAAGACTTGGTGGCTAGTCTTACATTAGCTGGCATCAGCCAACCAAATTAATCATTTTTTTTTAGACAATCAGGAAAGTCCAATGGTTAGGGTGATCTTGAAAATATCTTCTCCTTTATCAATTTCTATTTTATGTTTTTGAGGGTAAATCAGTTCAAGACGTCTTATTACATTTTGAATACCGATTCCACCACTTCCTTTTTTAGAATTACTCCAATTAGGATCATAGCTGTTTTCGATGATGAGTTCCATTTGATCATTTTCATCAAAGTTGAAGATGATATTGATAAAACTATTGGAATTTTTACCGTAGACCCCGTGTTTGAAAGCGTTTTCAATAAGAGGTTCGAATAGGAGTGGAGCTATTTTATGCCCATCAAAATGACCATTCACAATAAAATTGATAGGGGTGTTTTCATCCAGCCTGATCTTGTGAAGGCTTATGTAATTTTTCGAAAAATCAAGTTCCTTGTTGATGTCTACAAGTTTCTCATTGCAATCGTAAAGAATGTATCGCATTAAATCTGATAGTTGAAGAACAACTGTTGCTGTATCATCGGATTTATCTAATGCTAAGGAATAAATATTGTTTAATGAGTTGAATAAGAAATGTGGCTTTATTTGAGTTTTTAAAACTTTAAGCTCCGCTTCTAAATTTTCCTTTTCAATATCCTTTAATTGACTTGATATTTTCTGGAGAATAAACCATTCTCGAGTCAATGAAAATATACTGGTAAGCCCGACATAAACAAAGGAAAAGAAAAAGAAGTTGAACCAGTCTGAAAAAACAAATGATTTGAAACCGTCATCTTCTAATACAAAACTATTTAGTGGATAGATGAGTAAAAACTGAATTAAAAGCGCTGAAAGACCAACAGTAATGAAGAGAAGCGTGAAGAATAAGAAAAAAGATTTCTTTTTGAAAAAGAAGGGCAATAAAAACCTTAAGTTGGTATAAACTGCGGCTGCAAAACAAAGATTGATAGCTAATACTGAGGAAATAGTTTGGAAAGTGAGGACGTTCTTGAATTCACTTGCCAAAAATAATGTAAATAGCCAAAAAAAGACTGAGACAGACCAGAATAAAATATGATAAATATTTTTGCTTCGAGTCATTAATAAAGGTGTTGACATATAGAATATTTCAAATTGCTGCATGAAAATAAAAAACAATAAGCAGTATATGAAACAAATGTCTAAATAAGATTGATAATGATCATTAAATAGGCTGTTTTGAACGATTTTTATTAGCTTCGTTGTAATCAAATTATTTAAATGATATGTTTAAGAAAGAGCTTTTGTTTTGGAATGTAGACACGCAATTCGATTTTATGAGCGAATCGGGTAAATTGTATGTGCCAGGTTCAGAAGAAATTTTGCCTTTATTGAAGCGTATAAGGTCAATGGCTAAAGAGAATAATATTCAGGTTGTAAACACGGCTGATCATCATTTCCCTGATGCAAAAGAGTTGTCAGAAGCGCCTGATTTTGTTAGCACTTTCCCTCCGCATTGCATGGCTGATACGCCTGGTGCTGACTATATGGATGAAACTCAACCTGAGGAGCCTAAAGTGATTCAATGGGATAAGATTTATTCTAAGGAAGAAATTGAAAACTTAAGATCTTATAGAAACCTTGTCGTGCTGAAAGATGTATTCGATGTGTTTGAAGGGAATCCTAATACACAAAGACTGGTGAAGTCTTTAGCGCCTCAGAAGGTGTTTGTGTATGGGGTAACAACCAATGTATGTGTAGATTGTGCTGTTTGTGGTTTAGCAAATGAGAATATACAGGTTTTCGTAATAGAAGATGCGATTAAAGAGCTACCTAATATCCCACTTCCTTTCGAAAAATGGGATGCCTTAGGTGTTAAGCGAATTAATTTTGCTGATATTTCCAGCTATATTTAGAAATTGAATGGGAGTTTTGGAGCTTTATACATTCCAAAGCTCTTTAACTTTTTGGATTTTTTCATTCAGAGGCATAAAACCATCTAACCAATGAATTTCGAAGCCACTGCGTTCCATTTTTCTAAACCATGTCATTTGACGCTTTGCAAATTGATGAATGGCAATTTCTAATTGGGTAAACATCTCTTCGTAAGTTAGTTCTCCAATCACATATTTGGTTAGGAATTTGTATTCCAATCCATAGTAGATAAGATCTTCGGGGCTTACTCCAGATTTAATTAGTCCTTCAACCTCTTGAATCATACCGGAATCTAGGCGTTCTTTCAAACGTTGCGAGATTCGACTTCTTCTGTCTTCGCGGTCAAACTTAATCCCAATTAGCAGAGGTTTAAGTTCGGGATGTTTCATCTCAATTTCAGGATGAGAACTGATGTAGCGCTCAATTTCAATGGCACGTATGGCACGTTTTTTTGTTTCCAGATCTGAATTGTTATGCACATTCTTATAGCTTCTAAGAATATCTCCTAGTTCATCCAGGCTTTTATCTAATAATGTGTCGCGAAAATCTTGATCCTTTGGAACGGCAATTAGTTTGTATCCTTTAAGGCAAGCTTCCAGGTACATGCCTGTGCCACCGCAAACAAGAGGGAGGTGATCCCTTTTTTGAATGTCTTCGAAAGCTTCAACAAAATCCCTTTGAAATTCATAAACATTGTATTTGTATCCAGCATCAGCAATATCAATCAAATGATGTGGAATTTTTTGTCCATCAATCGTGTATTCTTCAATATCTTTTCCTGTACCTAAATCCATCCCACGATAGATTTGTCTTGAATCAGCACTGATGATTTCAGCATCAAATGTTTTAGCAAGATTTACAGCTAAGCTTGTTTTTCCTGTTGCTGTTGCTCCAAGTACGACTAATAAATTGTATTGCATAAGATTTTCTTTCTTGTTGAATCGCTACAAAATTACTCTAAGTTTTCTGAATAATTAGAATCATTTTCTATATTTGATCGAATGGCCTGTTTCATCGGCCTTATAATCTAAAAAGGATTTAATAGAATGCGTTTTTTTTCTGCTTTGGCTCTTTTAGGTCAATTTTTACTTGACCCACAAAAGACCTGGGAGCAACAATCAATGAAAGAGGAGTCTATCCGAGATTTGCTCTATAGGTTTTTATCAGTTATCGTGTTTTGTTCGTCTTTGTTTGCATCTATAGGTGTTTTTATTCAAACGTCCAGTGTAGTCAGAGCTGTGACTCAGTTTGTAATCGTGTTTGTTTCGCTGATGTTCGGTGTTTATATAGCGGCAAAGTTGCTTGTGATAACTGCACCTAACTTTATGGGTGAAGTTCGAGAACGAAGAATTTTTCAATGGACGATTTATTCTGCTTCGGTATTTGTAATTTTCCATGGATTGGCTCAATTGTTTACACCGTACTCTTTCCTTAATCAAGCCTGTTTGTTTCTTGAGCTTTACTTTATTCGTTTATTGTGGATAGGGCTTAGACAACTTTTTGGGGTTTCAGAGAATAAGCGACTTGGTTATATGTTTTTGGCAGGAATCTTTATTCTTGTTCTGCCATTGTTATGTGAACGAATCCTTTTAGTAGTATTTCAGTATTTTAATTGATGAGACTTAGGTTTGGTGAAAGGAGAAAGTCTTCTGTCAATAAATTTGATATAAATACTAACTTTGTTCCGAATTGATGTTAGCTCATTAATCAGTTAGCATTAATTTAGTCTCCCCGTGATGGGTGAGATGAAACAAAAATAGAATGAAGCTTAAAATGCAAAAACTCAATATAAGAAATAAACGTGCCAGTTTTGAATATGAATTCATAGAAACATTTGTTGCTGGAATTCAATTGTTTGGTACTGAAATTAAATCAATACGAGCAGGTAAGGCTAGTTTGGTTGATTCCTACTGTTACTTTTCAAACTCTGAATTGTATGTAAAAGGCATGCATATTGCCGAATATAGATTTGGAAGTTACTACAATCACGAAGAGAAGCGTGAAAGAAAACTTTTGCTTAATCGTAAAGAATTAGATAAGCTAGATCGAAAAACGAAGGAATCGGGTCTTTCTATTGTGCCACTTAGTCTTTTTATCAACGAAAAAGGCTTTGCAAAGCTTAAAATTGCTCTGTGTAGAGGTAAAAAGAACTACGATAAACGTGAAAGTTTGAAACAAAAAGATCATAAACGAGATATAGATCGTTTGATGAAGAGGTAGTTAGCTTGTAAGGCTTGTTTTTATTGAAAAAAACGTGTTCTTTCGGGGCATTTTTAAAACCAATTACTCTATATTTGCACTCCCATTTTCAGCAGGAAGTGGGAATTTTTATCCCTAATAATTTAGAAAAAGTCAGTTAGAATTAAAATTGACTTACAGACTGGATATTAACAAGATATCAACAATGTTGATAATTTGTTAATAACTTCTGAGTACCCCTGTTTTTCTAGCCTTTACTTGTTGATAACCTAAATTCAGTTCCGCTTGCAAATAACTTATTAACAAAGTGAAAGGGCCTACTTATCAACGATCTATTTACTTATTAACAATGCTTATTTAGAATGAGATTGAGTTTGTTCAAGAGGATTTAATCTTGCTAAATAATAAAAGAATTTTTCATCTATATTTTGAACAGTCTCTATTTATGGAGGTTTTAGCTTTTATAATCTGAATTTAGTTTCAGTTTTGAATAATTATTGAATAAAATTCTTCAGAAATGATAAATGTAAAACTATAAGATAAGGACTCTTCGAAAATGAAAATGCGATCATAAATATTGATTTATGATCGCATTTTTTTTATTCAGAATTTTTAATAATCAAAAGTGCTACCTCCTAAAAATTCTCTCATAAGAGAAGTTGGAGGAATTTCATCGTCAGGAATGGGTAGAAAGTAACTAAAGAACTTTAATAAACGATTGGCCTCTGAATATTCAGCTTGATTAGGTTGTATCTCTTTAAGAACAGGTTCCACATGGTTCTTGAGGACGCCTAATTCGTAGGGTAAGGCTGAGTTAAACATGACATCGGCATTTTCTTGAAATGGAAAGATGTTTTTTTCTTCGCCACGTCTTACGGATTGCCAACGTTTAATGGTATCAAGAGCTGAATAATTTCTATAACGATGATCTCGAACAATCCTTCTAATCAGTCTATTGTCTGTTGAATGAACACGATTGTGTCCGTCAATAGATATGGATGTAAGAGCTGATATGTAAATCTTAAATTTAACTTCATCAGATATGAGAGAAGTCAGTTTAGGATTTAAGGCATGAATCCCTTCTATGACAATGACATTCTTTCCATTAATTTTCAATTTCTCACCATCGTAGTAGCGTTGTCCTGTTTCAAAAGAGAATTTCGGAAGATCAATTTCTTTACCATCAAGTAGGTCAAGTAAATTCTCATTGAAAAGTTTCACATCCAGAGCTTCGATGGATTCAAAATCGTATTCACCATTTTCATCAAGAGGTGTCAATTCTCTATTGACAAAGTAATTGTCCAATGAAAGGTTTATGGGGTTAATACCGGATACCTTCAACTGGATGGCTAACCTTTTTCCAAAAGTTGTTTTGCCTGATGAGGAAGGGCCTGCAATTAGGATGATTTTAATCTTTTTCCATTTTTTACGAATGCGATCTGCGATTTGTGAGATTTTCTTCTCATGCATTGCCTCGTAAATTTTTATCAATTCAGAGATTTTGTTCTCTTCAACACTTCGGTTCAAATCACCAATATTCGAGATCCCTAGAATCTTACCCCAGCGTTTATATTCACTAAAAATCTTCAGCATTTTTTCTTGCTGTAAAATCGGTTCTACGACTGATGGATCTTTTTTGTCCGGAGCCAATAGTAACATACCACTATGGTAGTGTTGAAGATCGAAGATGTCAACCAATCCGGTGCATGGTAATAAGAAACCGTAAAAATAATCGACGGTGGCATCTAGTTTATAAACAGATGTGTAAAGGTTTCCACGTGTTTTAAGAAGCTTGGTCTTTTCTGTTAAACCTTGTGATTCGAACATTGCAATCGCCTTCTCGGTTTCGATCTCATTTCTTTCAAAAGGAATATTTGCTTTTACAAGATCAATCATTTTTTGTTTGATCTTTTCGACGCCTTCTTGAGTAAGTAGTGTATTTTTATTCTTAATTCGACAATATAGGCCATTAGATATTGAATGTTCTACACGAAAGCCCGCATTGGGATAGACCTCTTGGCTTGCTTTGTAAAGAATAAACGTTAGAGAACGCATATACATTCTTTTCCCTGCAGGGTGCGTATAATCGATAAATTTAATGTTCTTGGGTTTATAAATCTCGTAGGTTAGCTCTTTTAGTTTGTTGTTGACCATGGCCCCTAAAACTTTCATATTAAGAAGAGGCGATATTTCGTTTAAAATTGTCTGAAGGCTAGTACCTAGAGGATAAGATCTTTTTTCATTAAGATCTTCTATATAGATGGATATAAGTTTTCCCATAATTAGATATTTATGCTTGTTTGAGCTCTATCTAAAGATAGTAATTATAGGGTTCGAAAAAATACTTGATTGTTAAATAAAATCAAAAAATCAGCTTATTGTAAGCCAAGCGGATAGGCTATAAATAGTTTGATACTAATGATTGGCTTTTTTCTTGTTAAAGTAGTTTAGCATCAACAAGCTAAAAGCGATAACGAGCATACCAAGAATTGAGATGATGTCGGGGGATTCATTAGGCAGAATTAACCAGCTGATACATGCTCCAAATATTGGGATGATGAATTTCCAGGTGTTGAGATTTGAGACTTTAACACCCTCACGCCCTAGAAGTCCAAACCAAATGGTGATTGCCATTGAAGAGACGATGGCTAACCATCCTAAAGCAAAGTAGTATTCGCTTGGGTGAATAGTCCATTGTGGTTGTTCTATGGGGATTGAAACAAGTACCAACATAAGCCCACCCAATATCATTGAAAATGAAGCTAGAATGCGAGGAGGTATTTCGCGAGTATCGCGGGCGACAATAACATTTCCCATACTACCAACGATATTATTTAGGATTAAGATACCAACACCTAAAGGGATGGTGGTTGTTAGAACAAAATCCGCTCTTCCCAAACTAATGATGCAGACGCCTAGCATTCCCAAAAGAATGGCTGAAATCTTTGTCCATGTCATCTTGTCGTTTTTCATCATCAGATGAGCCATGATCGCTGCAAAAAGGGGTTGTGCACCAATAAGCATGGCACCTAGTGCTCCTGGCAGATAGTCGATGCCGGTATAAAACAGGCCATATAAGAAGGTGGTTTGTAAAAGTGCGACTTGTACAATTAATTTCCAGGACTTAGTACTTAAACCTCGTAGTTTGGTTTTAAATTCCGGAATAAAAGGTAGAATAAGTAGACCCGAAATAAAGAAGCGAATTCCTGCAAAATTGAGAGGTGTCGTGTATTTCAATCCAATTTTTATGGCAGCAAAAGGGGTTGCCCAAAGCAGGCAGGCAACGATGGCTAAAAAACTGGTTGAGAGTAGACGCTTATTCATGCTGTGACTTTATTTCTAACTATAAAAAATCCCTTCGTTATGAAGGGATTAAATGCATCGTATTCTTTAGAAGACTTGAAGTAATCAATTAGCTTCTTAGAAATACATTATTCTTTTTTTCGTGACCAATAGTCGTTACCGGACCATGACCAGGATGAACAGTGACCTCGTCATCCATTACCAAAAGTTTAGTTTTGATTCCTGTAATCAGATCTTCAAAGTTACCATACGGTAAATCTGTTCGTCCAATACTCTCACGGAATAAAACATCTCCGGCAATTATGAATTTTTGTGCTTCGTTATAAAAAACAACATGTCCTGGTGAGTGACCTGGAACGTGAAGAACTTTTAATTCAGAATTTCCGAAACGGATGATGTCACCTTCATTAATTGCATCGCCCATTGCTGGTGGTTCAACAACATTTTCAAGACCAAGACGAACACCGTAATTAGGAGCTTCAGCTAAAAGGAATTCATCAGCTTTGTGAGCTTTTGCTAATAAGCCGAATTCATCTTTCATAAATTGGTTACCAAAAACATGGTCGATATGAAGATGTGTATTTAATAAATGTACGATTTTAAGGCCTTTTTTCTCAACAATATCTTTTAGTTTCTGACCTTCCTCCTGATAGAAAATGCCACAGTCAATAAGCACTGCCTCACCAGTCTCATCGTATAATAAATAGGTGTTTTCTTGCCATTGGTTAAAAACCAAAGTTTCTATAGTAATCATATATTCAAATTTTACATTTAAGTTTCAAATTTAAGTCTAATGCTTTAATCGACAAAAGATTTATCTCATTTTGGGCTAATGTATTTTTAAAAATGAACTTTTAGAAACGAGTTCAGCCGATTAATTTTTTGAATAATTGGAATGAAGAACTGAATTTACCAGAGACATTTTCGGTAAAATCTTTCCTTATGCTTATCTTTATTGTTCCGGAATGAACATACCATTAAATGTTCAACTTTCGAATATAATCAAATCATAAACACATGAAACGAGCCATTATTAGCTCTTACCTAATCAATAGGATTGACTATTTGGACAACTTGCATGTGGTAAATTAATATTGAATTATAAACCCATGAAAATGAATAAAAAAATTGCCGTTGTATTATCTGGTTCAGGTGTCTACGATGGATCTGAGATTCACGAAGCAACACTTTCATTATATGCCATTTCAAAAAATGGGGGAGAGTATCAGGTTTTTGCTCCTAATATCGACCAGCATCATGTTGTGAATCACCTAACGGGTGAAGAGATGAGTGAAAGCAGAAATGTTTTGGTTGAAGCAGCTCGTATAGCCAGAGGTGATATTAAAGATTTGGTAGAGTTTAGTGCCAATGATTTTGATGCGATATTATTTCCAGGAGGATTTGGTGCTGCGAAGAATCTTTGTTCTTTGGCTTTTGATGGTGCTGATTGTAAAGTGAATTCAGGAGTTGAGAAGGTTCTTAAGGAAATGCATAAGGCCTCGAAACCAATTGCAGCCCTATGTATTGCACCTGCATTAATTGCAAAGGTGATTACAGGTGTAGAAGTTACAATTGGGAATGACGAAGGAACAGCAGGTGCTATTGAAGCGATGGGCTCTCATCATAAGGACGCAGGACATGGCGAAGTGGTGATTGATACAAAAAATAAAATTGTGACCACACCTTGTTATATGCTCGATGCCACCATTGCGCAAATAGGTGAGGGTGCCGAGAATGTCGTGAAAACACTTATGGAAATGTAATTTCAGTCGTGTAAATTATAGAATAATGAGGGTGTCCTGTGGGTGCCCTCTTTTTGCGTCGAGTCCTAAGCTTGTATTTTGAAAATAAAATAGCAGACTGATATAATCATCAAAATTTTAAAAGTATTTCAATATGCTCGTTTGTAAATTATGTCGTGATGTAGAATTAATTTACTTTTAGATCGGTTTCGTGGATTTGAAACCATTAAAAATTTAACCTGTTAACAATGAAGAATAGGAATACCAAAGACGTTGGAGCAAACCATATTTATGCCTTTATTTTTTCAAATATATCCTTATTTGTAGCTGTCTTTTTCTCAATGAATTCAGTGCCTCAGGTTGCTGCTATTCTTTATTCTTTAAGTTTGAACCTACTTTTGATTTGGGTGTTGTATTATGCTTCTGGCAAAAGAAAATTAAAACATCATTCTCAGTATTTCAATGACTTAACCATTGGGATGGGGATGCTGTCAGCTTTTATATCAGCTGTTATCTTTAGTACAATCATGTTGCTTTTAAGGGATGATCAATCTTTTGGTACGCTGATTCTATTTTTTGCACTCCTGGCATATGTTATCCATTTGTTGATTATGAAAGCCTATTCCTGGCAGAAGGCTTTTGAAGAAAAACTCATTGATTACAGGATGACGATAGAAGCGGAGAAAGAAGATAATGCTAAAATATTATCAGATTTCTTAAGTGATAAGGACTTGGATAAAGCTGTCGACTATCTTGATACAATCGGCATATTTGATTCTGGTGTTGATGCGATTATTGATAATTTAAGAAAATAAGCACTTCGTTTTTATTTAAGATCTTCTCTTTCGAGTTTGATATGGATTTTTCTAGGAGGGTTTAATTCTCCATTTTTCATACGCTCAAGAATTTCTTCGACCATCCAATCTCTACTTTCTGGCTTGTATTTCGATTTAAGTGATGTGCCAAACATGCTTGCTACAGCTTGCCAAAAAAAAGCAGTTGTCGATCCCTTCAATTCCTTGAGATGATTATAGGAGGAGCTTCCTGTTTCCCGATCAATTAATCTCATCAGTAGTTTCCCTTGCGAAATTTTCAGCTTCATCATGGGTTTTTTATAGGCTTTCATCAAACCTTTATATTCTTTCCTGATGAGTTTTCGTCTTTTCTTTTTTGATGTGATTGATTCCAACTCCCTGTTGAGATCACTAATGGTTTGATTGGCCATTTCGGCATAGGGGTAAACGACTCTTATATTTCTAATTGTTCGCCAATATCTTTTAGTGGATCTGTAGTGTTTCCTTCTTTTCTTTTTTCGTGCTTTTATTTTAATCTCTTTAAGGTTCACATGCATATTACTGTCAAGAATGGTGATGCTGTCTGTTTGAACCACTTGTCCTAAACTGTGGGTAGGAACTCCATAAATGAAGCACCCCAGTAATATAAAAAAGATCAGAACCTGTTTTTTCATTTGGTTGAATTGCAAAACGATTGGTTTATATCTACGAAAATACAAATTTGAACGCTTCTATAGGCGACTAAAGATAATTCAAACGAAAGAATGATGTTTTTAAATGGAAATATAATCTAGATTATGAATTGTTTTTATTGA
>Ga0209379_10001295_pt1 | contig 16842 bp, 14 predicted proteins | sample tdDd001_FD_187124 | JGI IMG/M metagenome (GOLD analysis project Ga0209379, IMG submission 187124) | Marine sediment microbial communities from the Atlantic coast under amendment with organic carbon and nitrate - tdDd00.1 (SPAdes)... | ecosystem: Environmental > Aquatic > Marine > Coastal >...
ATGATGATAAGTTTTACCGGGATTACTCACAAGAGATCCCGCCTTTAAGACATTTTGATCGTCAGACCGAGCTGGATGTACATTTCAATATATTGCCAACAGTATTAAACCATGGGCCAGATCCCGTTACCTTGCTTACTCATACCCATATGCTTCCTGACAGTAGCGGTGCCCAGACTCTTAGCCCTGAGGCCATGGTCCTTCACAGTGCGATACATCTTTTTTATGAGAGTGAGTTTCATAAAGGCGTGAGAGATCTTTTCGATATTGTTCAGTTAATTAAATATTTTAGTCAACAGCCTGACTTTTGGGAAAACCTTGTACGGTTACAGCATTCAATTGGCAATGGAGAATGTATGTTCTATGCCATTCGCTATTGTCGCATTATTTACCAACTTGATGTGCCTGAAGATGTGGTTGCCTTCTATGAGCAGTTCAGGCCGGGCCAATTGGTGTTCTATTTAACCGATCCTGCTTTTCGTAAAGTATTCAGCTCGATTTATCCGGTTCACAATGACTTTGGTGATCAGTGGTATTTGCTTGTTCTCTATTTGAGAGGGCACCTAAAGCGTTTGCCTTTTTCCAAGCTGGTTCCGCATCTAATCCGAAAGAGTGTCTATAGGTTAAACCCGATGAAAAAGGATGAGCCTGATGTAATGATTTAATGATGAGGATTAGACGGATGATGTTGATAAATCAGGGCTGTAAAATACCCCAAAATAACCCCTGCGGTGTTGGCAATGATATCTGGTATTGAGGCTTCTCGACCCGTTGCCAGCGTTATCTGAAGATATTCAAGAAGAATACCGTGCAGCAATAGTAAGCAACAGACCAGCCAGCGTTCATATTTCATTTTTGCGGCAAATAGAGCCAGCAGTGCATAGACCCAGTATGCCCCTACATGAAGCACCTTATCTAGGTGCGGAATTTTGTATTGTTTGAGATCGGTAATATCACCATTGCCCTGGCCCGGTAGTAATGAAATGTAGGTGATGAAGATGGAGTAGCACGCCAGTATTAGCCATGGGAAAGGATGGCGATCAACAAGCATTGATAGTTGTCCAGTTGCTCCTCAAGCTGGGTTTTAAATAGTTGGCTTTGTCCATGTTTTTCCCTCTAATATCAAAAAAGCTCATTATTTTTATAATAGCCAGAAACAATTAATTTGCCTGAGATTGATTAGTTTTAATTTACGGTCTCATATTTTTCCTGACTGCTATGCTTATGCTCAATAGAAGGTTTTTCAGGTATTAAGACGAGGTTGTCATCCATGGAACACTGTAATAATCCTGTGCATTGTGAGGTTTTTTATAATCCGGATAGAGACAGACTTGCCAGTGTATGGCAACAACTTGAAGAGCAGACTCAACCGAATATTTTCCTGTCATGGTTATGGATTGGCTCATGGTTAGATTGCTGTGTTGATGACTGTATTCTTATCGAAGCCAGCATTGGGAGCGAGGTCGTCGGGTTAGGGATCCTTGTTGGCAAAAAGAGCAAATTACCATTTGACTCAAGGAAGGCCTATTACCTTCACCGAACTGGGGATCAGGAACTGGATCAGCTATGGATCGAGTACAATGACTTCTTGTTGCTACCGCAGTATGAAGGAAAAACGCGTACAGCAATGTTATCAACAGTGATGCTTTCAGTCATTGGCAATGGCACTTTTGTTGTCGGGGCGAGTGAGAAAGGTGTTTTTGACGGAGCTTTGAGTCTAGGCGCTGAACGTCGATGTGTTTGGGATTCTATTGCGTATAAACTGGATTTTACTCAGCTTCGGGATAACAATTGCTCACTGGATCAGAGTCTTTCACGCAGTGGTCGGTATCAAATAAGGAGAAGCCTGCGCAAATATGAGAGCAAAGGCGAGATAACCATATCGACAGCAACGACGACGGAAGAGGCGTTGAAGGTGTTTGCACTAGCAGAGCCTTTTCATATCAAACGTTGGGGGAACCAGCTGGGTCAGAGCGGATTTTCAAATCCCAAATTTAAGCATTTCCACCATACCTTGATTAAACGCGGGGTAGAAAGCGGTGAGGTCGTTCTGCACTATATTCGTGCCGGTGATGAGCCTTTAGGGGTTATTTACAATTTTCATTACGGCAATCAGGTGTATTTTTATTTGAGTGCACTGAATTATGAACTGGAGGATAAACACATGAAGCCAGGATTGACTGCTCATTACCTTTTAATAGAGCGGGCGCTAGCTGACGGCATGCTCAGCTACGACTTCATGGGCGGCACTACTCGCTATAAGAAAACGTTTGCTAACTGCGAGTCATCACTTGCTATCTATCACTATCAATTCCCCCAACTGGTACTGAAAATTGAAGCGACTCTTCGAGGCTTGAAGCAGCGGTTTACTACTGGAAACAGGCCTTCGCCTCTTTGAATGGGCCACTAAACCGGTCATTGTCAGTGATAGTATTTCCACAGAAATCGGTATTTTCCTGGCCCGGTAAAAGCCGGTAGGGCGTAGCCTGCGAATGTAATTGTTTTCTGGCGCGGTCTGTCTTGATGGTGAAGTTACCAATGCTCGGAGATTGGAACCAGCTATCAATGTCCTCTCGTCCAGACCAAAAGCTACGGGAGCTGATTAAATTGGCTGTCGACTCAGCTTTGCCATTATCTCTCAGGCGGATTTTACCGTTTAGAATGTTATTTATGATATGGGCATTTGATTGAGAGTACCTGATATCTATTCCCTGAGTGTTGTACAGGATATTGTTACTTATTGTCGCCTGTTTACCCTTGTTTATATATAAGCCCACATCATTGCAATGCATAACAATGTTATTTCGTATGGTTGCTCCAACGGTTTCGGCTTTAATTTCTTCCCGGCGGTGCTTTTGTGCCATGCCTCCGCCTCCCAGAGATAAACCTACTTGAGCTCCGGGATAATGCCGATTGGTGGTATTGCAGATCACAAGATTATTTTCTATCGTCCCCTTTATCGTCCCTCCTTTGATAAAGGCGCCATAACTGGTTTTATTTCCGCCGAGCTTGACAAAATCACGGATAATATTTCGGCTAATGAGCCAGTTGTTGCCATGATCGACATTGATGGGAGTGACGGGTTTGGTGACGTCTCTGAGGCTGGTGAAATAGAAGTGGTTGTTTTGGATTACACCGTGATCAGGGAAGGCATTCTTGTCTCGGTTCACTTTTATTGCGGCATTGAAATCGATGAATTCATTATGCTCAATAATAGTATGGCTGGCTTTTCCTACCACATGGATAGCATGCTCACAGTTGGACTGGCTTAAGCACTTTCCCACAAAACGCAGGCCTGATATTCGCCAATATGGCTGGTTGAGATAGAGGCCTTCAGTACTATCAAGTTCGATGGTGACTTTTCCCGGCTCGAGGGCCCGTAGCGTAATCGGCTGGTGTCTACTTGGGGACCGGTTAGTGATCCGGAGACGTTTTCCGCTAATTGGGTATATACCGCTTTTAATAACGATGTGTTGACCGGGCAATACTTCTTGTAGCGCTTTACTTAGATTTTCGGGGTCAGCAACTAGAATCGCATTTTTCGGTATGTGACTATTTTTGCTTCCCTTTGACCAGTCAGGGCCAACAGTCGGCCAATAGGCCACTGAGAACCGACGCCAAAAGTAGCGAGAAGTATCCGTTTCGTATTCTATTGCTCTTATTGGGGGGGCTTTTATCTGTATAGCTTTTGTCGGTAATTTATCATCTTGGAATAGATTCGGTTGGGCAAGCGAATGAAAATTTGGCCCCAGTGAAAAAGTGGCAAATAAACCAATAAACATAAAAGTGCGGTTAAACTTTAAAAAAAGACAGGTCATTCCCTTTTCTCTCTAAGCTATTGTTAGCAATGAGTATAGGTTGTCTATGGCAAGATTTTCACAATGAGCCCTAGTTTCGCCAGTGGAATATTGAGGAAAGACGGAATGCGGAAATATATTCAGATGTAATTTTTTTGTTCTTTTTCGGTTAAATTTCTTGTGCTGTGCCATTATCAATGAGAAGAAAATTTTGATGTAGGCGGCACTTTTTTGTTACGGAGGCATGCTATGGCCTACAGGCTTGCTGTAGTTATCCATGCAGAAGAAGAGTTTGATTGGAGCAAAGGGGTTAAGACGACAAACCAGTCGGTTACTCACCACAATGAGCTGATATTGCTTATTGACGAGCTGTTGGCTGCTGGGGCAAAAGTGACTTTGGCTATGGACTATCCATTCATCTCTAGTCCTGAAGGTGCTTCTGTTGTTGAGAGATACCGGGGTTTGGCTGATAGTAACATTGAATTTGCGGCTCACCTACATCCTTGGGTTAATCCTCCTTTTGAGGATCTCGCCTTAGGCGATAGTGTCGCAGCGGTGAATACCTACCCGGGTAATTTACCTAAAGAGCTGGAGTATAAGAAGCTGGTAAGGTTGACAGAAAAGATAGAGTCAGTATCGGGAGTACGACCTGTGACATATTTGGCTGGTCGATATGGTATCGGTAATAACACGGCCCGGAGTTTAGTCAGGCTCGGCTATAAAATAGATTTAAGTATTAGTGCGTATTGTGATTTTACAAGCCAGGGTGGGCCAGATTTTAGTCATTATGGAAATACGATTTTTGAACGGGATGAGATTATTTATTTCCCCCACACTTGTTCAATTTTATCGACAGTTTCTGTGTTACAAGATTATGCAAATAAGCACACTTCCTTTTTTACCCAGTGTCAAAATAATATGATTAAAAAAGTTATTAGTAAATGTTTGAGATTGCGTAGATATCGTCTTTCTCCCGAAGGTTTTTCCTTGAAGGAAATGCAGCAGTTGACGCACTCCCAGAAAAAAATTGGACAAAGGGATTTCATATTGTCATTGCATTCGCCCAGTGTTAAGGCTGCGATGACGTCCTATGCCAAAAACCATATAGAATCAAAGCAGCTTGCATTAAATACCCGAGACTTTGTTTGTTGGTTTATTGGTGAACAAGGAGGACAAGCAATGCTTCCCAAGCAACTTGTGTACTAGATAGAGTCAATGTTACGGGTAGGGAAGTGATGCTTGGTACTGTATTATGAACAACAAGTATAGCAGTGCACTTATCTCAGGGGCTAAGTGGGCGATCATAGCAACATGGTATAACCGAGTATTGGGGCTGGTCAGTACCTTTATTTTGGCCCGGCTGCTAACTCCAGAAGATTTTGGCATTGTTGCGATATCCTCGTTCTTTATTTATTTATTCTTGGCGTTTACTTCTGTTGGAACGAACCGAATAGTGATTCTGGAAGAGGAGGTATCGGATGAGAGCCTTAACAGCATTTGGTCGTTAAACTTGGTATTAAGGGTGGTGTGTGCTCTCTTGCTCTTTATTTCTGCCCCTCTAATCGCATCGTATACCAACGAAACAAGAGCGGAGCTTGTTATTCAGGTTGTTGCCATCATTCCTTTTCTTATGGCTTTTCGAAATATCGGTTTAGAGGTCTATGAAAAACAACTCAATTTTAAAACGATTACGGTTGTCAGTATTGCGGCCAAAACGATAGGTACTATTTGTTCAATTGTTATAGCGGTAATATGGCAAAACTACTGGTCCATGATCGTTGCCGTTATTCTCAGTAATTTTATCGAAGTGGTTATTGGATATCGAGTTTGCAGCTACCGTCCTCGGTGGTCTACCAGTTTGTGGCGAAAACAGTGGCATTTTTCAAAGTGGCTATATTTAACGACAATATCAGGTTATTTACGTTCTCGCGTTGATGTGATGATTCTAAGTAATCAGCTTAGCAGTCGAACGTTTGGAATTTATAATTTTGCTCAGGAGCTGGCATGGTTGCCCTTTACTGATGTTGTCGCACCGCTTAACCGTGGTTTTTTCGCGGTGATATCGCAGTTAAGAAATAATCCGGATGAATTTAAAAAAAGTATCTACCAGCAGCTGGCAGTATTATTGTTTGTTGTAATGCCTTGTGCTTTTGGGGTGAGTGTTATTAGCGAGCCTTTTGTTAAGGTTGTTCTCGGGCAACAATGGCTAGAGGCTATACCTGTGATGAGTAACTTAGCTGGATTAATGGTCGTTATGACGGTGTATATGCCTTTGACGGTCATTTTAACGGTGAAGAACAAAATGCATATTTTGTTCGTAGCCGATGTGATAATCGTGATTCTCATTTCAATTATGCTCTATTTATCTTTTGGGTCTTCGATTGATGTTATTTCTTTTAATAGACTATTGATTGGCATGTTCTTTTTATTATTCATGATTGGTTTATATACGGTTGTTGCAGAGCTAAACTCAATCCACCTGCTTTCGTTAGTTCTTCTTCCGCTGGGGTGTTCTTGGTTTATGTATGAAGCTGTCTCCTGGTTGATTGGTTTCGTTGATAATGATCATTATAAGTTAGTACTTGCTATCACGTCTGGTTTTGTTTTGTATGCGGTGCTAGCTATTGTTAGTGTTAGTCTTCTTAAGAGCAGGGTATATGAATTTCAAATTATTGTTCAGCAATTAAAAAAGCAAGCCAGCTTACGTTTAGGTCTGCAGAGAAGCGTTGCATAAGGTATTTATTAGCGTGGAAGAGTGTTGATATTTTTGATGACCGGAAAGAAGTTTTAACTATTTTCGGCTTAATAAACTGGAGAGCATACTATGGAGTCATTATTATTCGTTTTTTGTTTGGTAATGCTAGTCCATAGATGTCGTCAAGCACTGAAACATGATAATGAAAACCAGAAAGGAGCAACTGAGCAACGTGGAAAGAGGGAAAAACGATGAGAGACATTGTATTTCTTATTTTTTCAACGTACCTAATATATCTTTCTTTTAAAAAACCATATGTTGCTATCTCTCTCTGGCTTTGGGTGGGTTTATTTGTTCCTGTTTACTGGCTTTATGGATTTGCGCAAAACATAAGTTTCAATAGTATTTTTGCGTTTACAGCTTTGATTGGTTATTTGTTTCAGAGCAATAAGAAAAAATTCAGCTTCAACTTTAGCTTTTTTTGGGTGATTTGTTTTTGGATCCATACAACTCTTACGAGTGTATTGACAATAGGTGTTCCTGATCTGGTATGGGATGAATGGATAAAATTAACAAAAATTATCCTGCTTACCGTGATGATTGTTTTATGTATAAGAGAGAAGCATGAGCTAGAGCTGATCTGTTGGATCACCATATTATCGATAGGGTTTTACGGTTCTGTTGAAAGCTTGAAGTTTATCCTCACTGGTGGTGCCCATAAAATTGTAGGCCCTCAGGGACACTTGTTGTCGGATAATAATCATTTTGCGGTTGCTTTATGCATGCTCATTCCTCTGGTCGTATTTCTCTTACAGGTGTCTCGTAGTAAATGGTTGAAAATAAGCCTGATTGGAGTGCTATGTTTATGCACGGTTGCAGTTCTAGGTACCCACTCGCGAGGTGGGTTTATCGGTCTGTTAGTTGTGGGTGGCTATTACTGGTTTAAGTCGAATCATAAGTTTATTGTAACCAGCGGAATACTGATTGTCGTTGGTATCGCGGCTCTTTACCTTTCTCAGGATTGGTATAACAGAATGAATACCATCGAATCGGCAACTGAAGATAGCTCATTTGTGACGAGACTGAATTCTTGGAAAGTCCATACGTTGCTAGCCATGGATAGGCCTTTATTAGGAGGGGGATTCAAAACTGGATCATATGGCTATATTTGGCAAGAGAAGGCACAAGATTTCGACAAGCTGGATTTTATTGAAACCCCGCTTCCCTCTGATGACGCAGGATGGGCCGCGCATAGCATTTATTTTCAGGTTTTGGGCGATCATGGCGTACTTGGGCTGATAATATATCTCACTATAATGGCAACTTGTTTTCTTAAGTTAGCCTGGGTCGCTAGAGAAACTCAGCACCTGGGTGAAGAGCACCGATGGCGATCAGAATTGGCCAGAATGCTTCAATTATCAATGATTGCTTACGGTACGGCAGGAGCTGCAGTGTCACTGGCTTACCTAGAATTCTTTTGGGCATTAGTCGGCATATCTATTAGCTTAATAGTATCGACACAGCGGTTTGTAATAAAGGGTGTAATCAGGGTGCCCAACTAATTCTCGGTGGAACGAGCATTTTGATTCTGCTTGGATATACTTGGTAGCCTTAGCCGGAGTAGAACTTGTTATATCATCTAATTGTGGTAAGAGCTTTTCTTGGCCATTAACTCCCTGCACCAATATTTTTTCTGTAATGCGGAACTGTTTTTATCGTTATCTAATTCTTCGCTTTCTAATATTGTTTCGTCATGTAGCGTTGTTCCTAACTCTGATAATGATTTCCTTTTTTGCCTTAACAGTTTATCTAAGTGGCGGATAGTAGAAATTTTTCTATCAATAACCGTATCGAGTATTTCTGACACAGCTTCCAGCGTTTGAGCTGCGTGTGATTCTCCTTGGGCGGTTAATATGTGTAGGGATGTATTTTCCTGAGAGACTGGCGATTCGTCATCTTCACCTTTCCGACGGCTGTTCGGCATCATGGATCCGGATAACTCGCTTTGCATCTCTTCAAGAACATGATGAACATCGACTGCCTTTATCGCGGTTAGGTCTTCCAGATAGGCGTATAAGAATAGCCTATCGGCCAGGATATTGATTTTCCGAGGTATTCCTTGGCTGTGTTTAGTGATTATTTCGAAGATGCTCTCGCATAAGGTCGGCTTTCCCTGCCATCCAACTTGCCTCAGGCGGTGGTGGATATAGTTGCAGGTCTGCTCGCAATCGAATGGTTTCAAGTGGCATGAGGCAATGATCCTTTGTCTGAATTGCTCCATTTCGGGTAGTTCGATGATCCCTTTGAGTTCCTCTTGTCCCAATAGGAAGCTCTGGATAAGCGGTTTGTCATCGAGTTGGAAGTTGGAGAGCATGCGCAGCTCTTCAACGGTTTCAGGCGGGAGGTTTTGGGCTTCATCGACGATTAACAGTGCCCGCCGTTGTTGTTGATGCAGCTTCAGCAAATATTGTTCGAGTCGTTTGAGTATTTCTGCTTTACCCAGGCCTTCGACCTGAATATCAAACTTGGCCGCGACCAGTCTGACCAGCTCTTCGGGAGTAAGGCGAGTTGTTGCTATTTGTACCGCAACAATCGATTCATCCAAAGAGGCCACAAGGTTTCTGGCGATTGTTGTTTTGCCGGTTCCGATTGGACCGGTAATAACGATGAACCCTTCCCCTTGCGACAACCCATACTTCAAATAAGAAGCGGCCTTTTCATGATGAGGGCTAGAAAAGAAAAAGCGGGGATCCGGGCTCAGTTTGAATGGCTTGTCCGAGAGGCCAAAATGGGATTCGTACATAATTATAATTGCATCCTTAAGTCGATAAAAATTCGAGTTTCATCGTAGCTGTTGGGTTCAAATGATGACGATTTATTGTTGTGCTTGAATCCCAGAGAGGTTGAAAGGTGTCGATTGAGCTGGTATTGCCCTTCAAGTTCATAAACTCGATAGTAATCGTTCTGGGTGGGGAGGGTACGGCCGGTAAATTGGTAATACTCATAATCGAAACTACCAGCTACGCTAAAGCGCCGAGATAGGCGATGACGTACTGCGATACCTATACCATCAACTTCGTCGTTCTGCTCCTCGGCGTCGGCGTCAAGGGTTTCGCGCTCGTCCCGGTAAATGGTGAGTTCATACTCGGTTCGCCTTCCGGTTAATACTGATGACCATTCGAGCCGGCGACTGAGAGAGATTTCCTCGACGGAGGATCCTGTGGTGAATAAATCACGATCAAAACTTACCGCTTCTTCGGTGTAGCGAATACTGTTGTTCACGCGTCTCGAACGGTGGGACAGCAAGGCTTCATAGGCATCACCAAAGAAGCGTTTGTCATAGGAGACAAATAGCCGTGTTCTGGGGGTTGGATTGATATTGACGGCACCTGCCCAAAAATCGGGGTTGTTATCATCTTCAGAGAAGTTATAGCTAAGCTCGAGGTAAGATCTTTTGGTCCAAAAGTACTTCAGTCCAGGGCCCCAGCTTAATGAATCAGCACTGTCAGCGTCTGTTGTACCTTCGTAGTCTTCGAAGTTGAGACGAATAAAAGGTACCCAGCCTGACAAAGTCTGTAGGCCAAAGTCCTGTCTGAATAGGGTAAAAGCGGTATCGTCTTCGTTATCTCTGCTTTCTCTATATTGATAGGAGCCGTCTATTTTCCAAAAAACTTTTTTTACCGTTGAACCGTTGGCAAAAGAAAACTCGGCACCATAGCCGTTGTAGTTACCAATATCGTCTTCGTTATTGACGATATCGGTGTAAGCCTTGGCTGACAGGGCGATTTTACTGCGTGGGTTGGAGTGGTAATTTACCCCTAAGCTGGCATCTTTGTTCTCAATGGTATCTCCAGAAAGAATATCGGCGTTGGCGTTCTGATCGACGGCTCTGGCGATATTTTCTATCGAGGCATCGGCATTAATCCGGAACCCTGTTCTATTGATCCCTTTATCTGCTGCGAATGAGAGGGTCTGATAGGTTTCATTGTTGTTTGAGTCATGGCTATAAATGAGTTGATTCAGTTCATAGTCGAGATCAACCGTACCATCGACACCTTGGATATCGGTGGAAATGCCGGCACTAATGTCAGAGATCAGGCTGCCTTGTTGCCCTTCGGAAACTCGGTCGATATTGTCGGTATAAGTGAATCCACCGCCGACATACGGGTGAAACTCGACACCTGCAGCCAGACAGCGAGCTGTCATCAAGACCATGCCGCTAAGTAGCCAGCGTTTATGATTGGCTCTCTTTTGTATAGTCATACCCATATCCATACTCATATTGACTATATGCACCTTGCATGGCTTTGTTGACAATAAACCCTATTGCCATGTTCTTGTTAAGCTCTGAAATGGCGTTTTCTACATCAGCCATCTTGGTCTTCCCGTATTCCACGACAATCATCGCCTGCCCGAGCAACTTTGAAACGGTGATGGTTTCCACAACCCCTAATAGAGGGGGACAATCAAACAGGACAATGCGATCAGGATAGCGTGAAGCGAGCTCTTTGGTGAGATCTCTCATCTTGTCGCTTGCCAATAGCTCATTGCTCAGATGGTGAGCAGTGCCTGCCGGCAAGATACGAAGATTCGGAATGGTTGTTTGATAAATGATGTCTGAGAGTGACTCAGCATCACCCAACAGGTAATCAATTAAGCCCGGCTTTTTGTCGATATCGAGATCGAGTACTTTGCTGACTGACGGCTTCAGCACATCGGCATCGACCAGCAATACTGTTTTGTCTTTTTCTGAGGCCAGGCTAAGTGCGAGGTTAATTGTTGTGAATGTCTTCCCTTCTGAAGGGCGTGAACTAGAGACCATGACTAAGTTGCCATTTTCATGATGAGAAGCGGCAGGGCCAAAGGCATTGTGAATAATTTTTTGTTTGATTGAACGGTACTCATTGGTGATCTGCGGATTGGCTTTGTTATTGGTATGCGACACCATTCCGTTCTTTTCCAGTTTGTCGGTGTCTATGTTTAAAAGAACACTAGTTTGAGTTTGTGTGTTTTTTTCTTTCAGCTGAGGTGAAACCCGTTGAGGGTCCTTGACGGGGTGATCTGCCATTGCCTGGCTAATGAGGCTTGGCTTGGCCGCCTTTTTCTGTTTCTGAAGTGCTTTTTCAATGATGCTCATAGGTATTCAATCTCCTGGATAATACGAGAATGAATGGAAGGTGTTGAGTTAATAGCAATAAAACCAACGTAGAAGACAACGAGCACGACGCAGATAAAGGAAAAGAGCCAAATCTTGCGTCGTTCCTTGGTAACTAAGCCAGAGCTTTCTGTAAGCGAAACATGACCGAATACAGGTAGGTTAGTTAGACGGTAAAGCTGTACCGACGAGACCACAACAGGTGAGAGCTGACTAGACACGAAGGCTATGCATCCTCCCGCCCCGATAGCTGCAATCAGCACAACAGTTAGCAGCAATGGCCTTATGGGGCCTGAAGGGCTTTGGGGGGCGAGAGGGGGATCGATGACACGGAAGTTGATTTCGTCTGAGCTGGCATCTACGTTTTTTGATATTAGCGCAGCTTCGCGGCGTGAAAGCAAATCTTCGTATTTGGATTTGGTTATATCGTAGTTACGCATCAAGTTGGTCAGCTGTGCTTCGACGTGCGGTACTTGTTTTAGCTTTTGAGCGAGAAGGTTATTCTTTTCGATCTGGTTGGCCTCGCGGACCTTCAGGGAGGCGAGTTGATTTTCAAGTTGGCTGATATTGAGTTTAATATCCTGCAAGACTGCGTTGGAGTAGGGAGAGTTGGATGACGCCCGTTTCTGAGACCCTTGTTGTAGCAATTTAAGATCGGCAATCTGACGTCTGGTTTCAATGACATCCGGATGTTTGTCGGTGAAACGGAAGAGCAATTCATCGAGGCGTGTTTCGAGACTGGCTAGGCGTATGTCGTACTCAGTACTAAAGTTGGCCATTTGTTGAGCAGCAATTGCGGTTTCGTCACTGAGCTGCTTTTGCGCTGTTGCGAGCTGTATTTCGGTTTCTAGCACGCTTAGCCGGGTGTCTTCTAACTGATCCTGCAAGGTTTGCAATCGGCGATAGTAGTTTTGTTCAGATCCCGGCATGTAGCCTGTATTTAGTCGTTTAAAATCGGCAAGTTGCACTTCGGCATCGATCAGTCGAGTTTCATATTCCTTTAATTGGCTTGTAAGGAATTTATTTGCTTTATCAGTATCTTGACGCTTTTGACCTACGGTATTTTCAATGAAAACATCAATAGCAGCCTGAACAACCTCTTTGGTGTATTGCGGATCAGAGCCTGAATAGTTGATAGTGAAAAGGTTTTCTTCTCCTGCCGATTTTATTGATATATTCTTTTTGAGATCGGAAACGATCTTTCCGAACTCTTGGCTGGTGCTGGCACGCATATCAGCGTCGGTGTAACGCGCTATTTTTTCAAGGTTCGGGCGGCTTAATAGCGTTTTGATCATCAGTGCCAGTTCCTGCGAAGGATCAGTATCAATGGCTATACCTCGAAGCAAAGGCTGTAAAATGGATTGCGTATCGGCATAGACGCGTGCTTCGGCGCTATATTGGTTCGGCATCAAGGTCACGGCTATCCAGCCTAGCGGGCAAATGACCCAGAGAGAGATAACTACCCATCGACGCTGAAGCCAGATCCCTTGCAGGTATTGTAAAAGGAGGTCGAATTGCTCTTTCATTTCGTTTCCTCCTAAAACCATGCTTCAGGAATAATGATGATATCACCGGGCAAAATATCGATGTTTGCCTGGATATCACCATCTCGGATGAGGTCCCCCATTTTTAATCCGAACTGACGCTGCTGACCATTGATGACCCGAATGAGGCGGGCATCGTTTCCGTCAGCGTATTCAGTTAATCCTCCGACAGCGACCATGACATCAAGCAGTGTCATATTCTCGCGGTAATTAATTGCCTTTGGCTGGGAAGCTTCGCCGATAACACGCACTTGTTCGCTATAGGGGCCGACAAAATCCTGTACGATGACGGTGACAATCGGATCCCGGACATATTCTGAAAGACGTGCTTCAATGCTGCGAGCTAGATCTGACGGTGTTCTACCTGATGCGTCAATATCATCAACCAGAGAGGTTGAAATTTTACCATCTGGGCGGACATCAAATGTGCCTGATATTTCTGGGTTTCCCCATACGAAAATATTCAAGCTATCACCGGGCCCGATTAAATAATTGTAATCATTTATATTCTTGGTTAGTGAAGGATGAGTAGTTGCTGACGGTAAATTTTGCAAGTCAGATGATGAACATCCAGTTAATAAGTTTGTTAAAATAAATGCAATTAATAATGTTATAAAGCATTTCCCTTTCTTTATCATAAACATACCCATCCTGCGTATTGTGGCATATATCTATGCCTACCTAAGTCTATGTTCTTCAGTGTAGTTGAATAATTATGTTTAACTTATTTAACTATATAATACTTTTTTATGGTGCAGCTTTTTTATTATGTACAATAATAGGGTAACAATAAAACGGATTGTCATATAAAGGTTCGGGAACGCCAATATGCGATACCATGATTTAAATAGAAGTAACACCGTATTAATTGTCTCTGACTTTATTGTTATTTTTATTGTGTTTGCGTTAGGTTTGAATTTTGCTGAAGTGTATTATGCTGAGAGTTTGCCAAAAGCTGGAGGATACCTTTATTTCATTCAGCTTTTTCTGTTTTCTTCAACGTTGCAGATATCCACACTAGCAGTAGGACTATATAATGAAAAGCTTAGGGCGACTTTCAAGAGTGTTGCTATTAGAATTCTGGTGGCAATAATCCTTGCTTATGTTCTCTCTTCTTTTGTTTTCTTTTTTATACCAGTCACATCGTTTCCATTTTTACTGCGAGAGCTGTTGTATGTATGCTCTGCAACAGGGCTGTTGATTTGCCGCCAAATAGCATTATCAACAGATTATACCAATTTAAACCGCCGAAAAGTTATCGTGCTTGGTTCTGGTGAACGGGCAAGCTTGATCAATACTTGTATGAAAAGGCGTGCTGACCGAGTCAATTTTGATTTAGTTGGTTATGTTCATATGAATGGGGATAGTGTATGTATGAGCGCTACTGTTCCAAAAATTGAGTTAAGCTCTTCACTGGAACAATACGTTATAGACAATAGCATAGAAGAGATAATCATTGGGGCAGATGAACGACGAGGTAACCTTCCGACCAATGTATTATTCAATTGTAAGCTTAATGGTGTTTTAATTACTGATATTATTGATTTTATTGAGCGTGAAACCGGACAGATAGCTGTTAGCCACATTCATCCGTCATGGGTTATATATAATACGAAATCATCACGCAGTTATATTGGTAAGTTTGGTCAGTGGCTTTTTAATTGTTTTGTTTCTTCTTTTGTTTTACTGCTTACCTGGCCGTTAATCATTATTGCCGCGCTGTTTATTAAACTCGAGGATGGCGTTTTTTCTCCGATATTGTATTCCCAGCAACGTGTTGGAAGGCAAGGTAAGATTTTTTCTATATATAAGTTTCGTAGCATGTGCGTTAATGCCGAAGATAATGGTGCGCAAATGTCATTCAAGTCGGATGAGAGGATCACTAGGGTCGGTGCTTTCTTGAGGAAATATCGAATTGATGAATTGCCGCAGTTATATAACGTTATCAAAGGGGATATGAGCTTTGTCGGGCCAAGGCCAGAAAGACCTGAATTTTGCCAAAGATTCGACAGTAGTATTCCTTATTACAGCCAGCGTCATGATGTGATGCCGGGACTTACGGGATGGGCTCAGCTGAAATATCCCTATGGGGATAGCCTTGATGATGCAATCGAGAAGTTAAAATTTGACCTTTACTACATCAAACACCGTAGTTTTATGCTCGATATTCTGATCCTGATCAGAACGTCTGAGATCATTTTGTTTGGGAAAGGAAGGTGACTATGCCTAAGGCTTCTAGGAGTAATGTTGCTGGGTCTAAGGCTGCAGATATAAACCAAGTTGCTAATGCCATGACGATCGATGTCGAAGATTATTTTCATGTGGAGGCTTTTTCATCGGTCATTAAATCTTCTCATTGGGGAAAGCGGTACCCATTGCGTGCTCAGGTGAATACCGAGCGTGTGTTGACCATTCTCGATGAGCATGATGTTAAAGCGACTTTTTTTGTACTGGGATGGGTGGCTCAGCAATGCCCTTCAATCGTTAGAGCAATAGTGAATGAGGGACACGAGGTTGCCAGTCACGGGTATTACCATCAGCGTGCCAACAGGCAGTCACGGCAAGCTTTTTATGATGACGTCGTACGCAGCAAAAAATTACTGGAGGATATTAGCGGTCAGGCTGTATTAGGCTACCGCGCACCGAGTTTTTCCATTGATACCAGTAACCCGTGGGCGTTCGAGGTATTAAAGACGTTGGGTTTTGCTTATTCCAGTAGTACCTACCCGGTAAAACATGATCTCTATGGGGTACCGGATTGGCCTCGGTTCCGGCATGTCCGTGAGGAAGGGGTTGTTGAAGTGCCGATCCCGACGCTTCAAAAGCTGGAAAGGAATATTCCAATCGGGGGAGGGGGCTTCTTTCGGCTTTATCCTTATTGGCTGAGCAAATACCTCATCAATGCCTTCATGACCCAGACATCTCAGCCTTACAGTTTCTACTTTCATCCGTGGGAAGTTGACCCGCAACAACCGAGGATTATGGGGGTATCTGCAAAATCTAGGTTCCGCCACTATCTGAACCTGAGCAGTATGGAAGCAAAGCTCCACCAGTTATTAACTGATTTTCGCTGGAGCACGATGCGCAATGTTTATCAACTAAATGGATTTGAGAGCGATGCAAGAAGTAGCAATCAGGAAGTTATCAAGGAACGATTACCCAGCATGGGATAGCTATGTTGACAATCATCAGGAAGGCAGCTTTTTTCATCTATCGGGCTGGCTTGATGTGATTGATTCTGTCTTTGGTCACAAACACCATTATATGCTGGCTGAAACAGAAGATAGCCTTGTCGGTGTGCTCCCACTTTTTGAGCAAAAAAGCTGGCTGTTTGGTCATACCTTAGTTTCCACGCCATTTTGTGTTTATGGCGGTGCCCTTGCCGACGATGCAAAGATTAGAAAAATGCTTGAGGCGGAAGCCTTGGCGTTGGGATGTAAGCTGAACGTTGACTATGTCGAGTTGCGAGACAAACACGATGTCGAGTCTGATGAGCCTTGGCAGAAGCATTGCCACCATACCCGCTTTACACTCTCGTTGCCTGAAGAACCCGATGCGATATTAGCCACTATAAAACGCAAACGACGTAACGTAATTCGTCATTCGTTGGAAAATAACCTGAGCTGGGATAATTCCGACAATATTGAAGCC
>Ga0209379_10001298_pt1 | contig 16821 bp, 18 predicted proteins | sample tdDd001_FD_187124 | JGI IMG/M metagenome (GOLD analysis project Ga0209379, IMG submission 187124) | Marine sediment microbial communities from the Atlantic coast under amendment with organic carbon and nitrate - tdDd00.1 (SPAdes)... | ecosystem: Environmental > Aquatic > Marine > Coastal >...
GTGACTATGGCATTGATGGCTTCCGCGTCGACACCGCTAAACACGTTGAAATGGAAGCGTGGGCAGAGCTGAAAGCCAGCACCACTCAAGCGCTTGCCCAGTGGAAGCAAAACAATCCAGACAAAGCACTAGATGACCTGCCATTTTGGATGACAGGTGAAGTATGGGCACACAGCGTGGTGAAGAGTCCGTATTTCGATAACGGCTTCGATTCCATCATCAACTTCGAGTTCCAATCTGATGTCGCACCAAAAGCACTGAAGTGTTTTGCTCAGCTTGATGGAGACTACCGCCGCTATGCAGAACGCATCAACAGCGACACTGAGTTCAATGTGTTGAGCTACCTGTCTTCACACGATACTCAACTTTTCTGGGCGGCACGCAGCCGCAGTTTTGATGACCAAGCTAGTGCAGCCAATGCGTTGATGCTGGCGCCAGGTGCAGTGCAAATCTACTATGGTGACGAGATCGCCCGTGACTTTGGTGTTACCGGCTCGGACGCTCACCAAGGTACTCGCTCTGATATGCCATGGGATAAGATTAATGGCGAGCGTGAAGACTTACTGCAGCATTGGCAAAAGTTGGGCGAATTCCGTAAACGCCACCCAGCGGTTGCACAAGGCAAGCACATCACTCGCAATCAAGAAGGTTACTACGCGTTCGAACGCCAATACCAAGACGACAAAGTACTGATTGTTTACACCGGTGAGTAATGTGCTCAGCAACAAGAATATGGTGAATTAACAAGGTTTAAAGGGAAGCATGGCTTCCCTTTTTTTTGTTGAATGCTAAGGTTAATCCAGTTATGAAATCCATTGATTAGGTTGTTCATGTTAGTCGTACTGGTCGAAGACAACGAAATTCTCAATCACCATTTATCTTCGCAGCTCAAAGATCGCGGTCATACCGTTTATGCCGATAAAACCGCATCCGCTTGCCTGCAAACCATTCAAAAACACCCCAATGCGGATGCCATGATCATTGACCTTGGCTTACCTGATTTTGATGGTATCACCTTAATAAAGCAGATCCGCCGCAAAGAAATTAATGTCCCTATTCTCATCCTAACCGCTCGTGGCGATTGGCAAGATAAAGTAGAGGGGCTGAACTCTGGTGCTGATGATTACCTCACCAAGCCGTTTCAGTTCGAAGAGTTAATGGCTCGCTTAGAAGCCCTAGTCCGCCGCTATCAAGGCTTCTCCAATAGCACCATAAACGCAGGCGACATGACGTTAGACACACAAGCGAAAAGCATTAGCTACGCAGACAACGTACTGGATCTCACCGCATTGGAATATCAAATCTTTGAGTATCTTATCCGTCATCGCCAAAAAGTGATTTCAAAAGAACAGATTGCAGACTCACTCTACGATACAGGAGAGAGCGTACAACTTAACAATATCGAAGTGATCATCTCACGTCTACGTAAAAAGCTTGCAGCTCATACCGATGATAAAATCATTAGCACCATTCGTGGTCAGGGCTATCGATTTGAGTTAGAGGCTAAATAGTCAATGAAACGATTGATATCTAGCACCTTTCGTCGGCGAGTTTTATTTATCACCTCTTTAGTGGGAATCGGCTACCTATTGACGATCAGTGCTTTTGTTTACCACCTAGAGAAAGATAAATTGTTCGAAGAGTATGCATTAGATGTCGCCAGTCACGTACCAGCAATTACCAATGAAATCATAGCTTCCGGGCAAGTCACGCCACTAGAAAAGTGGGACGAAGAATTCCCCTTAAACTCGTCCCATTTCTCTATGTTCATCTGTGATGAGAATAACAATGAACTTTGGCGTTCAATGAATGAGAAATCCCGTAAGCAGCTTCTAGAGAAAGGAATTACTCCCCCAAAGATTGATAACTTCTGCCTAGACCCATTATTACCAACAAAAATAAATCAATTTAAGCTGGTTCAAACAGAGCAAGGGTCTGCTTTCATTGCTCATGTTTTACCTTTGGATAAAACGCCTTACAACCCGAAGGGAAGAATCGTTTTGTTAAGGCGAATGGAAGATAAGGTTGCTTCACTAAATCAACTCAAAGTTAATGTAGCGATATTTTCCATTATTGCCTCTGTCATTATTATGTGGCTAATTTTCCTTGTTTATCGTTGGAGCTTTAAACCATTCAAAGTTCTCGAAAAGGAATTGATTGACGTAAAAGCGAACAGGAAAGAGAAACTAACACACTCATACCCAGAAGACTTAATGCCGATCACAAGTGCTCTCAATGAACTGATGTTCCAGCAAAAAGAAAACGAACAGCGCTATCGCCGAGCATTAAACGATCTTGCACATAGTTTGAAAACACGAGTCGCAGTGTCGCAAGCCTTATTGGATGATATTGAAGAAGGCAAGATTCACGATATCAACCAACAGTTATTAGAAATGGATGATGTGATTCAAGGCCAGCTTAAACGTGCCTCACTTGGTGTGAAAGGCATAGTAGAGAACGCAACACCAATTAAACCTATCCTAAATAGCCTCCTGCTGATGTTTGATAAGGTCCACATGGATAAGGGCATTCACGTCGAACAGTTTATCAATAGTGATCAGACTCTACCGATGAGTAAAGCGGACGTCATGGAAGTGTTTGGCAATATTTTGGAGAACGCATATCGCTACGCAGAAAAACGTATCGATGTGTTCATCAACAACACTGAAGGTGGGATTGTCATCACCTTTAACAACGACGGCCCTACCGTGGATGAGTCTATAAGCGAGACATTATTTAAACGCGGTGTGCGTGCTGACGAGAAAAACCCAGGAACAGGATTAGGTTTGGCCCTGTGTGATGAGATCGTACACAGCTACAAGGGGGCAATATGGTTTGAAACACCAACTGACCCATCCATGGGTGCAAGCTTAAAAGTGCTCCTGCCTTACCGCTAACCCTGCTTCGGTAAACTGATATCAACGCGACGATTTAACTCGCGCCCATGAGTATTTGCATTACTACTCACTGGGTGCGTTTCGCCATCAGAGCGCGAAGAAGACGCTACTTCATCATGGCCTTCAAGATATTGAGCGACTGCGTCTGCACGCTTTAAACCCAATGTTAGGTTATATCCATTACTGCCCTTCGCATCCGTATTACCAACCACCAACAATGAAGATTGAGGTCTCTGCTCCAGTTGCTGATTCAACTGAGTGAGAATGAACTTCGATTGAGTGTTTAAGCTCGCTTCATCAAACTCAAACAGCACTCGGGCAGCAAGTTCGCCCTGCTGATTCTCAGTTAGTTGTGCACGGCTCAATAGGTAGGTCGCACAGGATTTATCGATGCCAGTTTGTTCCAACTGAGACAGTAACATCGGTTCAAGAGCACTCTGTTCACCATCGACTGTAATTTGCATAAACGGACCTTGATGGTATTTCACTTCCGTTTGATGCCCGAAAGACACCGATTCTTGGTACTGATTCTGCCCTTGCTGGCAATAGTAATATAGCGCTTGATTAGTGCTGTCTTGTGCGAATGATGGCATAGATAAGCTCACGGCTAATGCCAGAATTAACTTGTTCATTGTATTGCTCTCTACAAGGTTAGGTGACCGACTTCTTCGGTGATCAGCGATAAGATTTGATTCAATATGTCATCGGTATTTTCTGCTTTGTAGACGTTATCCACCCCGACACAATTACGTAAGCCAACATTGGCATCCAGCTCATAATCAAAACCAATAACCGACATACTGGCCGTCATTTGCTCGCCATCTGGCGTCTTCATTCCTTGGCTAACGCCATTCACGACATTGATGGAGTCACTGGTATTATCTGCCGTCACTTTGCCACCATTAATCATATTGAGGATGTTGGTACACATACCTTTTTCAACAAGCTTTGGTGTTTGTTCAGCATAATGATTCCAATCTTCACCATCGGATAGAATAATAATTAGCTGCTTTGGCCTTTTTGCTAACTGAGTAACAATCTGCCCAGCTCTGATGATTCCCTGTAGCGAAGCAGTACCGCCGTTCGCCTTAAAGCCTCTAACGTCTTTTACAAATCCATCAAACTTATCTGTATAGAAAATGTCATAAAATTCAGCCTCGTCGTCCCCATTAGGTACTCGTTTAGCTGCTCCTTTGACTTTAAATTGTTGTTCTATCGTTTTGTTAAAGTTAACCACGTCATCCTTATCGTACTCACCCATTTTGGTAGTGATGCGCTGATCTCGAATAATCAGTTTGTTGTTATTGCCAGCATTGATCGTTCGACGGTTGTACCCTGTAATTGCAACTCTATGTGTCTGTTCTGGGTTTAAAGCATTGTATTGTGCTAACTCGTCGGTCACTTTTTCGATGATATCTTTCAGATCTTCAATTTTACTTTTCTTTCCCCCACTCCAATGGTCATTCATTGAACCAGAGAAATCGACAATAAAGGTAATATCGACAGGCTGACCTTGATAACGTCGTGCTTTCGAGCTTCCAGTAACATCGAACGTTTCACCAAAACCAACAATCACACCTTGTCCAGGAAACCAAGATTTATGGCGAGTTTGCCCAGCAACACGATACTCAAAATAACGCGCTTGCCCTTTTGATAACCCAGCTTGGCAATCTGGCATCTCATCACAGGACAAACGCTGTACTTTTAAGTTCTCAATTCCATCAACGTCATACACATAATGCTCAATGTAGTTTTGTGCCAACGTGTGATTTTCGGAATCTTCCGCAGAAACCGCCAGCACCGCCGCTTCTGCTGCTTCTTCTAAGCGGGCTTTGGTCTGCAATGCTCTCGCCCCATCGGAGCCCAGCATGAAAACACCAAACAAGATAGGTATAATCATGGCGAATAGCATACCGACATGACCGCTTTGCTTTTTCAAACTAGAGTACTTTTGAATACTATGTGGCATGCTACCTCCCGATCACGACAGCATCAGATTCAACCCGCGTGAACTCAACACCCAGCAAACTGCCAACCCAATTGTCGGTTTCATAGCAAACAGAAACACGATACAGCGGCATTTGGCGACCTCGGTTACTCACCACAGATAAGGAGCCCAACGAACTGATGTGCTCCCCCACTTGGCAATCTATCGCGCCACGTTTTTCGATGATCACTGGATTAGGTTTATCCACTGCGGCAAAGCTCAACTCTTCTACTTGTAAGCCATACTGACTGACTTGAAAGTTACCAAACGTGCGTTCCAATGAGTGGCGAGTGATGGTATCGACATCATCGGCTTCTTCTTTTGAAAGCTCATAATCCGCACCATATAGTTGAGTGCGCTCTTTCACCACATTCACTAGAGAGTAGGTCAATCGGTCCAACTTCCCTTTCACCGACAGCTTAATAATCACATCACCACTGAAGGCCAATAATAAGCTGAAGAAAATACCGACAATGGCAAATTCAATACTGAACGTGCCACGTTGTTTCTGTCGCCCTTGGCGACAATTAGATACCAAATTGAGATCGCTCATATTCTTGTACCACCACCATCTCTCGGCTCATGGTGCCTTGTAAGCCAAGGAAGTAACTGAAGATAGGTTGGAAGTTGTAATCAATGTGATACACAGCCAAGGCTGCATTATCCGCATCACCACACTCTTTACTGGCTTGCTCAGGCGCTAACTCGCACTGTTCGGTATAGGCTGTGAGTGATTCAATGTTGTCGAGGTATTGGATAGAAACACGAAAACGCTCAACATCTACCGCGGTATTCCAAATGCTGCCTTCTCGATTCAACACCGCTTGAACCGTTTGCATGTAATCGTCATTGCGCTTTTTGGCTGTGCGTGAAATCTCTGAAATTGCCAAATCGTTGATCGCCGAGATGTAAGACATATAGCTCATCTCAACCCACGCCATGCACATCAACCAAAAAGCAAAGAACCCAATTGCAAACTCAATACTGGCAACACCGCGCTGCTTAGCTTTCACGATTAGCTCCGGATAACACTTGTACTTGCTGCTGTGCTTTTAATGGGTCATAACTGCGTAGAGCACGGTAAATACTGTCTATTTGATGGTTGCTGTACTTCTCACTCAGTAGTTGTTTTACAAACTCATACTGGCCTTCCTTTGCCATACTCAGTGTCAGGTTTGCCATCACTTGTTCATCTGCCTGACCATTTTTATACAGTGGCAGTAAGCGCTGAATCGCTTGTTTGTACTGACCCTCAGCAATATCAAGTACTGCAAGATTGTTGTTGACCGTTACCCCATCAAAGAAGTGTTCGCGTGAACGCTCAAAATAGCGACGAGCCAAATCATATTGGTAGTTATAGCCGTAGTAAGTACCAAGCAAGTTTTCTGCTTCCGCATTGGTCTCTTCAAGCGCGAGAGCGGCTTTTGCACTGCTGATCGCAGCAGGATATTGCGCCAACTCACCATAAGCCTGCGCCTGAATGAGCAAGGTATCGACACTCACTGTTGACTGTTCGGTTAGAGGCTTGATGTAGAACAACGCAGATTCGGCATCACCTAACATCAAATAACTCTGTGCCAGTTTCTCACGCACTTGCGCATCATCGCTTTGTTGAAGTTGTTGTTTATACAAAGCAACCAATTGAGTGTGGTTGTTAGTTTTCTGGTAAATCGCTTCTTTGGAGTCTTGCTGTTGCCACGCTTGCTGGGTAGAACTACACGCTGCAAGCATGGCTGGTAACAAACAAATCAGAAATTTTTTAAACATGGGACATCATCCTCATCACCCCAGGAGCGGTGATAACAAAAACAAGTGGAATCAAGATGAAAACAATCAACGGAATCGACATCTTGGCCGCCAACTTCCCTATTTGCTCTTCAAGCTCCAACATCTGCACTTCACGAATATCGCCGGACAATGTCGTCAACATGGTGTAGATGGATGAGCCGTGCTGCATGCTTTGAGTTAGCGTCAGCATAAAACTGCGCATCTCAGACGATGGCACTTGCTGATACAACTCTTGTAGCGCACGCTCCATGCCCACAATTCGGGCACGCTGATTGGTGTTATCCAATAACTTGCCCAACTCAGGGTTAAAACTTTGAATCTCTATCGCCAAGTATTTCAACGACGCTTCAATTGACATGCCGGTCTGAACACATATCGCCATGAGATCGATTAAATACGGCAAACTGCGACTGATACGTCGTTGACGGTTGACCTTACGCATCTCCAACCACATATCTGGCAATAAGATAGCTGCTATAGCCCAAGAGGCAGCAAGAGCAATCCAATAGTTAGTTGCGATATCTAACGTGAAGACCAACACGGAAATCAGCAATTCACCAAGCAGCAAGGCCGAATACTTCAATGGTGCAAACCAAGCGGCAACACTGGGGTTATCAATCCCAGCTAGGTGTAAGCGCTGTGACAAACTCGCATCTCGTTTCTCTACTAAGTTCGATAACGGAGACAGTATCGACTCTAGTCGAGACTCTTCTTGTTGATCACCTTTGTGTTGGCGAACGATTCTTGCCACTCGGCGTTGATAGCCGAAGTGGTTTAGCACCCAGTAGACGAGCAGAAGTACGCCGAAACTGACACCAACGAGAGAGAAAAACAGCCAAAACGTCGCTTGTGTCATCATTACTTCACTCTCTTCATTAGTGCCCAAATGATCGCCATACCAAGCGCTTCGCTAATTACTAAGTAATAAAGCAGCGGACGACCTTCGGGGTTAAACATCACGAACTCGAAGTTCTCAGGACTTAAAAACTGCAAAAAAAACAGAAAGAAAAACGGCGTCGCCGAAACGATTTTTGCTGAAATACGAGCCTCTGACGTCAACGCAAATTTCTTTCTCTCCACCGCTCGAGCTTCAAACATCTGACGGTTCAAACGCGTCATGATTTCTTTCAACTGACCCCCACGCTGCATATTGGCGCGCAACGTGATAACAAAGAAATGGAAATTTGGGTTTGGGAAGCGTAGGCAAGCTTTACGAAACACCTCATCAATCGACTCACCCATATTTAAACGCTCACCCATCAACTTGAATTCACGTCCCACTTCACCTTCTAGATTGTCACCCACGTACATAATGCCGCGGCCGATGCTTTCTCCTGCGCTAATGGCACTCGCCAGCATGTTCAATGCATCCGGAAAGGTTTCATCAAACTGCTTTTGCTCACGCTTCTGTAGCCATTGATAACCAAACCACCAGCCAAATGGCACCGCAAAAGGCAATAGCTCATAAGCAGCAAACCGAATAAATGTGCTATTCACAACCAAAGCCAGCACAATGACCACCATAGTGTAGAGCGCTATTTTTAGTAGCGCTAAACGGCCCAATTGGCGCTTTAAATTATCCCAACGCGTTTTCAAACCTTGACGTAAACTTTTGTCAGACAGGCTGGCAAAGTTCACTGCTTGATGAGTCAAAGTCGTTTCTAAACGGGTACGCTGTTGGTATTGAGTTAGGTAACTATCAAGACGTTTATTTTTTTCGCCCATTAAGGCGACAATAATCAGCGCAACACCACCGATTAAAATGAACCAATACATGGCTTACCCCACTGCTTCGATAGCGCTGATGGTGTCAGCAAGCTCTTTGTCCACTCCATAGAAACGTGCTTTTTCGAACAACACTGAGCGATTCATCACCCCTGTTGTTTCATAGCGGCCAGTGATTTTTCCATCGTTGTTATAAGGGTTTGATTGGAAACTGAATAACTCTTCCAACACGACATTTTTCCCCTCCATGCCGAGCACCTCAGTAATGCTCATGACTTTACGAGAGCCATCATGGAGTCTGTTAACCTGTACAATCAGATCGACCGCACTCACTAACGAGCGACGTATCGCCTCTAGTGGCAAGTTATTGGTTGCCATCATGACCATAGACTCAACTCGAGCAAGGGCATCTCGCGGGCTGTTAGCATGCAGCGTTGACATTGAACCATCGTGGCCGGTGTTCATCGCCTGCAACATTTCAAACGCTTCAGCACCACGACATTCACCAACGATGATGCGATCTGGACGCATACGCAGCGAGTTAATCATCAAGTCGCGTGAGTTCACTTCACCGGTACCTTCGATGCCTGCTGTTCGAGTTTCCATGCGAACCACATGAGGCTGAAGCAGTCTCAGCTCAGCGGTATCTTCAATCGTCACCACTCGTTCACCTTGCGAGATGTATTGCGACAGGGCATTCAATAACGTCGTTTTGCCTGAACCTGTACCACCGGCGACAAGAATATTCAGACGACAGCGCGCTGCTAATTGCAGTAACTTCGCCATTTCAGGGCTCAAAGCACCAAACTCGATTAAGTCATCAAAACCAATACTTTTATGCCGAAACTTACGAATCGATATCGCTGTACCATCTATAGCAATTGGAGGTAGAACAATATTCACACGGCTACCATCTTCTAAGCGCGCATCACAGGTTGGTGACGACTCATCAACACGACGACCAACACGACTAGCAATACGCTTGGCGATATCCGCCAATTGCTTTTCATCAAGAAAGTGCACATCCGCTTGCTGCACTAAACCAAAGCGCTCGACATACACTTGCTGGTGACCATTGATCATGATGTCGGTAATGGTGTCGTCATCCATCAGAACCTGTAGCGGCCCCAAGCCCACAAGCTCATGAATCATGCTCACGACATATTCACTTCTCGCTAGAGAGGAAACCGATAGCTGATCACGACTGACCAACATATCTACCGCGTTGCTCAACTGACGCTCTAGGTCAGTTTTCGATAAACTTTCTAGTACTGATGCATCCAAGGCATTAAAAATTTGGTCACGCAGATGGATGTAGGTTTGTTTTGAATGTTGCATTTCCTACTCCCTTAGCGATTAAACAGTTCTTGTACCCAAGAACGTTTTTGTTGCGGCTTATCACCCACTAACAATGCGACTAAGTCACTCAAGCCTTGCTGCATTTCTGATTTAGTATCAATCAGTTGTTGACCTTGAAGTAGGTAATGGTTCGCTTTGTGGTCAAACTCAATTTTGCAGTCGGCTTTGCGACCGAAATATTTGCTGACATCAGACATACTGATTGAGGCCGCATTGTCTGGGCGCGATTGATTCATCACGGTAAGAAGCGGTAGCTCTGGGTAACGCATTTCTAACTCAGACACCACACGGTTTAGCTCTCGCAGTGACGATACCGTGGCATCAAACACCACCACTAACGTATCGATCTCAGCAACAGCACGGTCGAACTCTTCATTTGTGGTGACGGTATGAGAATAATCTTCAATCACGAATGAATGATTCTTAACTACCTGCTCTTTCAGTGCTTGGGTGTATTCATGTAGTTCAGAACGTGTAAACGCATCCGACTCCAAGCCCAAGATAGCGAGGTTTTGCCCCAGACTTTGCACCAAGCTAGTAGCAAAATCACTATCAATACTCGATACCAAAGTGCCTTTACGAACACTACGCTTACTGAATTTCTGCAAACCTAAAAGCACATCAATATTGCTACCGGTGTAAGTGTGATCAACCAACAAGGTTGGCGTTTTATGGTGACGACCTAAGGAGCGCGCCACTTCACTGGCAATCAAAGACGTTCCAACGCCGCCTTTGACGCCAAGAAACGCCACTTGCTTGGCTTTTCGGTTCGAAGCCACACCACTTTGTTGTTGACGGTTACGACGCACACCATGGTAGAACTCCATGATCTCTTTGTCGGTTGCAGGCCAAAATAGGTAATAGAAACCAAGCTGCTTTAGCGCACGAATCGTTGAGATCGCATCTTCACTGCCAACGACCACAACCGATACATGTGTAGGCAATTGGTGAGCAATGTTTTTTGCATCTTCAACCACGCTTTGGCTTTTATTTAGCTCAACAATCACCACATCTATACTTGAGTGTGCATGCAATTCCGGATAGTTTTTTTCTTGATTATTCACCGTAATTGGCTCGACTAAGCCTTCAAAGCGAAACGCCTTGTGAACTAAGTCTTTGCACGCAGCAGTTTGATACAAGAACGCACACTTGTTTTCTTTTTGTTGAGTGTGATTCGGCGTGCTTTTACTCAACTTATCGACTAAATCAAACATGATGAGTTTCCCCTAATATCAAAGCGCATTCTGCGGATTAACCATCGACTGCCAACGGCTGCCGTCGGTATAACAACCTAGGTGACCCAAACCGTAATCACCGATAATCTCTTGGTGGCACACTTCAAGCTGAGCTTGAAGCTGAATCACCGACACTTGCACATCAAAACGATGAGGCTCAGCGCGATGTTCGAGAGCTAGCTGTTCGGCAGCCACCCCTTGTCGCAGCAATGCCATGCGGTACTGCTGCGCCAACTTTTTACCTTGAGCGTTGTAGCTGGTGATCTGCCATTTACTGCCTGTTTGATTCGGATACTTACGAACAAACTGAGTGAGCTTATTCATGGCGTAAGCATGATCCTGACTTTGTACCGCAAAGCTAAATTCAGTTGGCTTGAGTGAAATACTTGTACCGCGAGGTTCAACAATATGATCAGCGCAACCAGACAGTACCGTGACCGCCAGTAGAGTTAGCATCCAGTTTTTCATTGACGGAAACCTCCCGCGTTAAGAACTTCACCGGCCCATTGGTCTTGAGCTTTGTTATAACTACCATCAAGCGCGAAGAAGCGTCGTAGCGTGCTGGTTTTTTCCATGGTTGGTAGCTGGATCTGATTGGCTTTCACCGGTTTCACCAAGTTGACGGTTGCCACGATAATCAGCTCGGTTTTGTTGCGTTCTGTACCGGTATGACGAAATAACGCCCCCAAAACAGGAATGTCACCAATAAAGGGAATCCGTGTTAGTGACTCGCGCTCTTCACTATTGAGCAATCCACCAAGAACAAAGCTTTGACCATCACCCAACTCGACGGTAGTTTGCGCCCGGCGAGTTTTGAAAGCCGGCAAGTCAAACACTTCACTGGTGTAGGTGTTATCCAAAGAACTTACTTCTGGTGACAGTGCCAATTTGATTTTGTCGTCACGCAGCACTTTCGCCATTAGATCTAAACGCACACCGAATTCTTTGTAATCGACATCGCTAGCCCCATCGACCACCGTCACAACAGGCATTTCACCACCGACTAAGAAGCTTGCTTGCTCGCCAGAAATCACTGATAGGTTTGGCTCTGCCAGCACTTGGCCTACCTTATCGGACCCGACTGCTGAAATTACGGAAACAATGTCATCGGCACTAAAACTGGTTAACTGATCGACAAAGATGCCCACGTCACCACCAGAGCCCATCTTGATACCAAAGTCTTGAATAAAGCTGTGGGAGACTTCTGCAATGGTCAGTTTGACGTTGACTTGCTTAGTTGCAGTCACTTCGATGTTGTTCACCACGCCTTGATAGGTCGGGCGAGACATAAAGTCCACCTGAAGATCACCCGTCGAGCTATCAAGTTCAGGCATTTCAAAGTCATGATTTCTGGGAGACTTGCCCAACAACTCACCCACCAAGGTGTAGATGTTGTCGCGTTCATTGTCAGAAGGCGCACTGCCACTCAGCACGACGTTACTACCAATACCGTTAACTTGAACGTCAGAATATGGATATTGCACTTGAATTTGCTGCTCAATATTGCGGTAACTTTTGCTGACAATCAGAGTTTGGTTGATAAGCTCTGAACCATCGCGATCAAACACGATGAATGATGCTTCACCTTCTGATTTACCCAGTAACACCACCTTGCGAGCATCGATAACTTGGTAGTCCGCTACTTTTTGGTTAGAAACGAACACCGAATCAACTTCGGCTTTAAACGATAAGGTTCTCGCGCCACCAGCAGAAAGCGTGGTAATGCCCTGAGCCTGTAAAGCCGTGGAAACAAGCATTAAGCAATAGATGCTAAATCGAGTTATGGTTTTCATCTTGCCTCCTAATTGAATCGATATTCTTTGATCGATTGAGTTTTCGTGGTTTGTCTTTCATCGGCGAAGTGAATTACATCACTTGAGTTCGCGTGCAGCTCATCCACATACTCCACACCAATCGATTTATGAACCGTAATTTCAGCGATGCGCTTTGCTACCGACAACTTAGCTAACTGACGGTTAGTTACTTGCAACACTAAAGTGACATCAGTGGTTTTCTGGTCGGTCAATGTACTGACTGAGCGCTGCTTTGAGGTCATGTACAATACAGGCACTTGAGCAATCAGTGGTGTCATGGTCAGGTGTTCAATATCCGACACGGTGTTGTCTGCCGAGAGGTTTTGATCCATGGTGGAAATAACAGAGATATCGACCAAATCACCTACGGCAATGGTCCCACCCACCACATCATCACCAGGCACCGTGATATTGAACGGCGCGTAACCAGGCTTAGCCATAGTAGAGAGATAATCGCTTTCTCCCGGCGAAGTTAGCCTCTCTTGCGTCACCCATTCACCTTGCTTCAGGGCTTCAACCGCAATAAGGTGCTTGCTCCAATCGAGCTTAATATCGCTATCAATCCCTTGTTGCGCAGCTTGTGACTCGGTTAAGTATTCAATCACCAAATCTCGACGTTGCAGTGCTTCACCTCGTTTTAGGTCGCGCTTTAACGTCCAGACTTTAAATTTTTTCTCTTCTTTCTGCGGCTGTTGAGTTTGCACAACTGGAGCGGTTGGCTGTGATTGAGTCACGCCATAGAGCCCGACCGAAATGGCAATCGCCGCCAAAACAAGAATGACTTTTGAATTCATGGTTCACCTATAAAGATGCAGCGATGCCAAACAGGCTTCCGAGACAAATGGGTACGCCATAGGGCACACTTCTTTCCATCCCAGCAGGATGATTACCGGTTTGGCTAACCAGCCACTGCGTTAGAGCGAGCACTCCGCCCAAAGTGACAATCAACCAAACCGTCAACGACAAGTACTTCGGCGCAATCATCAGTGCAAATGCAGCCAGTAATTTGCTGTCCCCCGCTGCGAGGATTCGTAGTTGAAACAGCACAGCACCTATCACCAATATCACCATTGAAGACAGTGCGTGACTGTACTCCCCTTTACTCAAGACAAAAAAAACACCCAGTAAAGCAACACTTAACGCCACTCCATTGGGTATTTTCCGGTATTTGATGTCTTGATAACTGGCTATAAAAGCCATGGTGGCGAGGGGAAGCAGCCACCATAGTTTTAACGGCATTGAAAATTATTAACCTTCAGTGCCAGGAGTTACTGTATTTGCATCTGTGATGTTGCTTGAAATCGTAGAAACAGCACCTTTTAGAGCGTCATAAAGTGCGTCATTAAATACCGCTAGTACGATTGCAGACATGCAAACACCTAGGATTGCGTATTCAATTGCCGTTACGCCGCGTTCGTCGTTTTTGAATGATTCGATAAACAGTTGTGTTTTTACAAATAGGTTAGTTAACATTTTGACTCCTCAATTTTTCTAACACGTCAAAAAGATGACGGAGCGAATAATAAGAATTGAGGGCTTTTTGAGCAAACCAAGACCACGCTGCCTGACACTGCTCTGACAGATAGCGGGGTTTCGTTCAGGTTGGATTCAGTTTTCGCATAGGAAAACGTTTACTTAATCACAACAAAAATCATTGTGGTCCGATTTTTTCTTTTTCGGCTTAATTCACACTTTGCGTCGTATAGACATTAAGGTAAGGTCAAGGATTATCCTATTGACCAGTCAAAGACTGGCGTTAAGACACATAAAGCAATCACAATGAATTAGGTATAACGACAAATGCAGTTCTCAAAGTTTGGTGAAAAATTTAATCAGTATTCAGGTATCACGCAGTTAATGGACGATTTGAATGATGGTCTGCGCACACCAGGTGCCATCATGCTCGGTGGAGGTAACCCAGCCGCCATTCCTGCCATGCTCGATTACTTTCGCCAAGCCAGTGAGGAAATGCTCGCCAGTGGAGAGCTCGTCGCCGCCCTCGCCAACTATGATGGTCCGCAAGGCAAAGACGCGTTCGTTAAAGCGTTGGCTCAGTTATTCCGTGAAACTTACGGCTGGGATATTTCCGAGAAGAACATCAGCCTAACTAACGGCAGCCAAAGTGGCTTTTTCTACCTGTTCAACTTACTAGCAGGTCAGCAGCCAGACGGTTCACACAAGAAGGTTCTACTGCCTATCGCGCCTGAGTACATCGGTTATGGTGATGCAGGCATTGATGAAGATATCTTTGTCTCTTACCACCCAGAAATCGAGCTGTTGGATCACGGTCTGTTTAAATACCACGTCGATTTTGAGCAGCTAAAAGTTGATGACTCTGTTGCGGCAATCTGCGCGTCTCGCCCAACCAACCCAACGGGTAACGTACTGACAGACGAAGAAGTACGTAAGCTGGACAAGCTAGCACGTGAGAACAACATTCCGCTGATCATTGATAACGCCTACGGTCTGCCGTTCCCGAATATCATTTTTGAAGATGTCGAACCGTTCTGGAATGAAAACACCATCCTGTGCATGAGCTTATCTAAACTTGGTTTACCAGGCGTGCGCTGTGGCATTGTGATTGCGAGTGAAGAAATCACGCAAGCATTAACCAATATGAACGGCATCATCAGCTTAGCTCCGGGCAGTGTTGGTCCAGCGCTGGCAAACCACATCATTGGTAAAGGTGATCTGCTTAAACTGAGTTCAGAGGTGATTAAGCCGTTCTATAAGCAGAAGTCGCAACGTGCGGTCGAACTGCTCCAAGAAGCGATTACCGATGAGCGCTTTCGTATTCACAAACCGGAAGGCGCGATCTTCTTGTGGCTATGGTTTGATGAACTGCCAATTACGACAATGGAACTTTACCAACGCTTGAAAGCGCGTGGGGTCTTGATTGTTCCGGGTGAATACTTCTTTATTGGTCAGAAGGACGAGTGGGATCATGCGCACCAATGCTTGCGTATGAACTACGTTCAAGACGATGAGATGATGCAAAAAGGCATTGCGATTATCGCTGAAGAAGTGGAACAGGCTTACCGCGAAGGTAAATAGACCGATTAAACTCAGCCGTTCTTCTCTTTGAAATTACGGCTTTGAAAGCCCCAAACTAAAAAGAGCGCCCATATGGCGCTCTTTCTCATTCTATAACCGGGTGGTTAACTGAAGTATCATTAGCTGATTAGCTGTTTTCAATCAGGTTGTTGCCACCGATAGCAATCTTACGCGGTTGCATCGCTTCTGGAATTTCACGAACTAAATCGATATGAAGTAGACCGTTTTCCATTGATGCACCAACGACTTTTACGTAATCCGCAAGTTGGAATTTACGTTCAAAATCGCGCTCCGCAATACCTTGGTAAACGTAGTTTTTACCTTCTTCGGCTTTACGCTCGCCCTTCACAATCAACATGTTTTCGTTTTGAGTCAAATCGAGCTGATCTTCAGCAAAACCAGCGACTGCCATAGTAATACGGTAGTTGTGCTCGTCTTTTTGCTCGATGTTGTATGGAGGGTAACCGCCAGAAGTGTTCTTCGCAGAGCTTGCTTCCATCAGGTTGAACAGACGGTCAAAGCCAATTGCATTACGGTATAGTGGTGAGAAATCTACATTACGCATAATCTATCCTCTTTTAAGCAATAGTCTTAGCCCAGATGAAGGTCATCCATGTGGCGCATTTATGCAAGAAAACGCCGAGCTAAGGGATCCGATGATTCATTCCTCTGACCTACTCTTTAGGTGCGGGGACATGAAGTCGAATCTAGGGTCAAGTTGTGTGCTAAAACTGAGTATCCTCTCCTGAGCGATCTCGTTTAGCGATTCCAGAGGCGCTGTTCTTCTCTTGTTGAGCAAGCTAGCCATCCCTCTTCATAACTAGATATAAGGTCGAAAAATGGGCTTTCAAGGGCTCCAGTGAAAATATTTTTAGATCCCCGACTCGGTCGTTCCTCCCTCTCGAGGATGACGCCCTAACATACTGATAATGAAAAGCGACACTTACACCCACTCTTCCCAT
>Ga0209379_10001299_pt1 | contig 16797 bp, 14 predicted proteins | sample tdDd001_FD_187124 | JGI IMG/M metagenome (GOLD analysis project Ga0209379, IMG submission 187124) | Marine sediment microbial communities from the Atlantic coast under amendment with organic carbon and nitrate - tdDd00.1 (SPAdes)... | ecosystem: Environmental > Aquatic > Marine > Coastal >...
GAAAGTACTCGGTCAAAAGTTCTTTATAGATGTAATAATGGAGCTAGACATAAAACCTGCTGGCACAACCGACCATGTGGATGATACGGTGAGCTATGCAGAAGCCTTTGAAGTTGTAAAACAACACGTTGAAGTGGAACGGTATCATCTTCTAGAAGCACTTGCGGAAAACATCGCATCAGATTTATTGTCTGGATTTGATAAGCTAAGTGCAGTAGAGGTGACAATCAGAAAGCCTGAAGCGCCAGTGAACGGTGTATTTGATTACTTTGGTGTAGAAATCCGCAGAGAACGTCATGCGTAAGGCTTACTTGAGTCTTGGCAGTAATATTGGTGAACGTCAAAATCACTTAGAACGGGCTGTTGAGATATTAAACCAGACAGAGAATATCAGTGTGACGGGTGTATCTTCATTTTATGAGACAGACCCGTGGGGCTATGAGGATCAGGATGCATTTCTAAATATTGTTGTTGGACTTGATACAAACTTGAGCCCACAGCAACTTTTGACAAAGTGCCAAGACATTGAATCTGAGCTAAAACGCGTGCGACTCATTCATTGGGGACCACGTACAATTGATGTTGACATATTGACCTTCGAGGATTATACTTCACAGAGTGCTGAATTATCAGTGCCGCATCCAAGAATGACAGAACGTGGATTTGTATTGGTGCCGCTTCATGAGTTGGCGCCTGAACTTATAGTTAATGGGAAAAAAATCTCTGAGTGGCTTTTAGAAGTTGATCAGACAGGAATAAGGAAGATATAATATGCGACCTAAAATTTTAGTGGGAGAACAGCATATAGTTAAAGTGAGAGACCTTGAGATTGGAAATCCGGGGAAGCCTATTATTATGGCTGGCCCGTGTTCAGTCGAGTCCAGAGAGCAGATATTCCAAACGGCGAAGGCTGTAAAGGCAGCGGGGGCACACATCCTTAGAGGTGGCGTATTCAAACCGCGTACGAGCCCTTATGCATTCCAGGGAATGGGCAAAGAAGGTTTATTACTCATGCGAGAGGCAGCTGATGCTGTCGATATGCCGATTGTTACAGAACTTATGGACGAAAGTAATCTTGATCTGGTATATAAATATGCAGATATCATACAAATAGGATCTAGAAATATGTTCAACTATTCACTTCTTAAAGTGGTGGGAGAGCTCGATAAGCCTATTCTTCTTAAAAGAGGAATGAGCGCAACCATTCAAGAGTGGATACTCGCTGCAGAGTATATTGCTGCAAGTGGAAATAAGGATGTTATCCTTTGTGAGCGTGGTATTCGTACTTTTGATACCTATACACGAAATACACTCGACCTTGCTGCAGTGCCAATTTTGAAGATGGAAACAGGACTTCCTGTTATTGTTGACCCAAGTCATGGTACAGGAATTCGTGAGTTGGTTGAACCGATGTCAAAGGCTGCAATGGCATGTGGTGCAGACGGTCTTATGATCGAAGTGCACATTGATCCGGACAATGCTTTGTGTGATGGACCACAGTCGTTGACACCAGAGCAGTTTGGCAAATTAGTACAAGCTATAAAATAGAAAAAACGCTTAAATGTTAGACCACATCTTTTAAAATGGTGTGGTCTTTTTTATTATAAAAAAAGGACTGACCAGCATATGCTGATCAGTCCTTTAGAGTTTTATCAAGTGTGTCCTAATTACTCACCAGAGTTAAATGTCTTCAAGTAAGCATTGTCACTATTTAGATAAAGAACAGTGTCTTCATCAATTGTTGTTTCGTAAGACTTAAGTGTACGCCACAGTTCGTAGAAATCTGGGTCGACACTAAATGCATTTGCATAGATTTCAAGAGCCGTTGCGTCAGCTTCACCACGGATGGTTTCGCTTGTTTCAATAGACTCTGCGATGATTTGAGCCACTTCACGGTCTGTATCTGCAACTGTATTCTGGTAAAGCTCTTGACCTTCAGAACGTTTTTGCTGAGCGATAGCCGCACGTTCTGCAACCATCTTTTGAAGTGTAGATTCAATGTTTGACTCAGGAAGAATCGTTCTGTAAATTTCGATATCACGAACAGCAATACCCTTTTGAGCAAGTTTAACATTAAGCTCAGCCATGGCATCGTTTAATTTTTCTGCAAGAACATCTTTATCTTGTAGGAAATCGATAGAGCTGAGTGAGTTGATTTCTTGAATTACAAGAGCGTATCCAACTTCATCAATCAGTCTGTTTGCCTGTGTTAGCAGGTTCGATGTGCCACCGAATGAAGATCTATATAGACCTGGATGTGTGATTTCCCACTGTGCAAACATTTTAATTTCATACTTTATCTTGTCTCTAGTGTTGATGTTTGCATAATTAGAGATATAGGTAATGAGTTTCGACGTGTCTTTATCAACGGTTGTAATGAAAGGAATCTTGAAGAATAGACCTTTCTTTTTTACAATCTCGATGTTCTGGAAGTTTTTATCAAGCTTGCTTTGGAGGTCGGCGTCGATATTATCTCTATCAACGATGACTTTTTTCACATCACCGAGTTCACGAACGGTTGCAACTTCGTCCTCACGAACTATGTAAATGAAGCTGTTCGCACTCATCAGAACTGCAAGTATTATTAGTACAATTCCAGAAAGGCGCATGTTGCGTTTTCTACGCTTTTTAGTCTCTTCTGGATTAGCATTTGGTCTGGCATTAGCTTGGCTTTTAAACTGCTCTCTGAATTTTGTAAATTCATCTTTTAGATCAGGGCCTGGGCCTTGGTTATTGTTGTTATCCATACTTTTCCCTCCTTTATGAGTTAGCAGAATTATTGATTGATAGAACCTGGATTGAGTGGTAAGTACTTGATTGTGCCTTCGCCATCAATATCGATAATGAATTTCTGCTTAACCTTGGATAGGATCGTTTCCATAGTTTCAATGTAAAGACGCTTTTTAGTGATTTCTTTTGCTGAAGCGTATTTTTCGTAAACCTGTAGGAAGTTTTCCACATCACCTTTTGCCTGTGAAACCTTTTCAGCTTTGTAGGCTTCTGCCTTCTGAATGCGGTCATATGCTTCTGCACGAGCGCCGGGAAGTTGTTCGTTTGTGTATCGTTCAGCTTTTGAAGTATACTCAGTCTTTTCATTTTCTGCGATGTTTACATCGTCATAAGCAAACTGAACTTTACCGGGTAGTAAAACATCAGTGAACTTTACATCTAATATTGTGATGCCTAGACCGTAGTCACCAACCTTCGCAGAAAGTTCTGGAAGAATTTCACGTGCAATAGAATCCTTATTGATCAGAGCATTTTCAAGATCTTGATCCTGAATGTTTCTTCTTAGTACACTCTCAAATGCAAGTCTTAGAGTGCCTGCTTGATCGTCAACATTGTAAAGGTATGCTGGTGAATCAGTGATTTTGTACTGAATAACGGCACCGATATTAACAAGGAATGAACCTTTTGTTAATACCAATTGCTCATCTTCAACATCTCTGTACTCAGGCTCACTGCTTGGAGTGGCTTCTGTTGAAGGTCGATAACCGTACTGTACTGAATAGATTTTGTTCGTATTAATAATTCTTACCCTATCAATGAACGGTATTTTGAAGTTAAGGCCAGATGTATCAACAACATCAACCATTTGTCCAAATCGTTCAATGACAGCCTGCTCGGCATTCTCTAGAACATAAAAACTTTGAGAGCCGGCGAATACTGCGACTGCAATGATTATAACGAGTAGTGGCAGTATGGATAGTCTTTTTCCCATAAATATCCTCCTTTATTCTAAATGTTTACGTCTCGACATTTAGAGTTGTCTACTCTTATGATACTCTGCAAACTAAGGCATTTCAACGAATCTGTGAAAATTTAATGAAATAATAAGGATTTAAGGATACAATGTTAATAACTGGGGGAGATTTAGATGAATAGACTTGTTAAAATCATTGCATTTGGCAATGAAATGCGTCATAGATACAAAAAACATCATATAACGGCTTTTAGTGCTCAAATGTCATATTTTTTTATATTATCCCTGTTTCCGTTTCTCATATTCTTGGTGTCATTGATTGGTTGGTTTTCAATAGATAATGTCTGGGTTGTAAGCAACCTTTCAAATATGATACCGAAAGAAGCTGCACAAATCATTTTAGATTATGTGGAAGATGTGCTATTAACAGGTACGAGTATCATTTCAGTTTCAATTATTGCAACATTATGGACAGCTTCGAAAGCAATCAATGCACTTATGCGTGCACTTAATATTGTTTATGAAGTACCTGAGACACGTGGATATTTGAAAGTGCGAATTTTAGGCATGTTTTATACAATACTTTTTGCGTTTGCCATTGTACTTGCACTTGTACTTCCGAGTATGGGCCATGATTTCTTTAATTTAGTACAAAGGTTTATTGAAGTGCCAAGAGGATTTATAGACTTGTTTACATCTCTCAGATGGATCGGGGTTCTTGTGTTCCTAGGCATTGTAATCGGATCAACACATGTGATTATGCCTAATACAAGAATAACAATTAGGTCAGCACTTCCAGGTACGTTATTTTCTTTGTTTGGTTGGACTGTTATATCATATGGGTTTTCCTACTTTATAGAGAACTTCAGTCGTTTTTCAATAATATATGGATCCTTAACAGCGGTGATTGTTCTTATGGTATGGATGTACATGTCAGGAATCATACTTATGTTCGGAGGAGAAATAAACCATTACTTATTTGAAAAGAAAGAGTCTATGGGAAAATGATCACATCTTATATTAAGACTAAAACAATAAAGGGATACGAACTCTGCAGCTCATCCGCAGTTTTCGTATCCCTTTTTTTGATTGAATATGATGCTTACTTAAGCTTTATTTTTTCTAAATGCACCAGACTTCCATAAATAAAGTCCAAGACCAATGAGAAGGAGTGCATTAACTACAATCCTCGCAGAATTTGGCATAGATACAGTTGAGAATGCAGACCAAAGCATAAAGGCACCAATCGAACCTGCGAATACTTTTGTAAGTCGAGTTCCTGTGGTTTCTTTTGTGTCACGCACACGACGTGATTCAAGTTCTTGTTTTTTAGCCACTAAGTCAAACTTTTTCATGTAGGTTCCTCCATCTGGTTAATATAATTATATATCTATTATAACCAAAAAATTCGTACAATTCACGAAGTATTTGCTAAAATGTTGGAATTTCAATGGTTTGACTGCCTAACGTTAAAGAAATGTTAACGGAATATTTCATGAGTATTACAAAAGCGTTACAAAGAGTTTTTATTGTTTGCAATTGATTCCATGGCGCTATATACTGTGCATGAAGATAAAACATTAAACGAAAGGAGGTCGCGAATATGATTAAGTTAGCTCAGGTACAATTAGTATCATTAGATCCACAAACAGATGCAACAACAACTAAATTTGACATTGATTTTGGACAGTGCGCGGCCTGCGCGGAGTTTAATATTGGATCGGATAAATTATAAGTTTTCTTATAATACCCCATTTAATTATTTGCCCGTAGGTTTGTTCCTACGGGTTTTTTGTGTATATACAAGCCCGCGGACATTGTCTGCGGGCTTTTTTTATCCATAAATGGAATATTAAGATTAAAATGGTTAGAAAAGTAAAACAGAGTGATATGCATATTAGGTGCATTACATATAGTTTCATCTATTAACTTGAAAGGAGGGAATTCAAGTGATTAAGGTGATTAACAGTTGATTTCGATTGAAAGACAAAAAACAAACTAGAAAAACATCAGAGAGTATTACATTCCGGGAGGGAAAAATTATGAAAATGAATCTAGGTAACGTAGAAGTACGCGTTGAGATGAAAAAAAGAGCTGACAAAAGAATGACGAAACTTGAAAAAGCGTACAACAACGAAAGAGCAATCAAACACTACAAGGACAACAAAGAGAGAGTCACAACCGATTATTTCTTTGGTATATAAGGGGCGTTTCGAAGCGCCAGAGTAGGAGGGGTCTCATGAAGGGCAGAGGAAGTCGACAAAACCAACTCATGACATATTTTAGTTATCACCATCATGAAAGACGATACACAAAGGCGGAGCAGGACAAAACAATCCAACCAAAAAAGGTAAAGAAGGCAGCATAGGGGGAGCAATACCATGAAATTTAAATTTGACAATATTGACATAGATTTGAAATTTAGAAAAACTGACACGAACAGCACGAGTTATCAAGCCGGATCTAAACCGGAAATAAGAATGAATAAAACTGCTAAATCAGTATCAAGATAATTGAATTATTAAGGAACATAAAGACCTTGGAAATATCCAAGGTCTTTTATTTTTTTGGGTATTATATAAAACAGAAAATAGGAGGGGATTTTATGAAATGGAAGATGAAACTCCTTTGGTTGATAGTTGTGATGCTGGTCAGTATGGGTATTTGGATCTTGAATTTCCCTTTTTATGGTACATCTATTGATTCGCTAGATTTTGTAGAGGGTGATATAGATTTGTCAAATTACAGTTTTTTGAAAAATGGACCGGTTGCCTTGACGGGTCAAATTCACTATATACCAGATAGGATTTTGTATGATGATGAATTTTTAGAAGATTTTCTAGATGAAGGTCAGCTTGTTCAGGTTGACTCATTTCTTGATGCAGACCAGTATGGAAGTCACGGGTATGGAACATATTTAATGCGCATAAAACCGCCACGAACACAGTCGGTGATTGCGCTTGAAATTCCTGATATCAGCAGTGCGTACAAAATGTGGGTGAATAAAAGTTTGGTGGCTCATCTTGGTCGCGTTGACACCAGGATGAGTATTGGCAAACCTATGACAATGATAAAACGTGTGATCATACCATCTGATACAGAATATCTTGATATTCTTATTCAAGTCTCGAATTACAATAATCATCATATAGGCTTCAACGATCCAATTATTATTGGTACTGCAGATCAAATAATGAAAAGACAAATTAATTCTGTTTTAAGAGAGTATCTTATTATCACGGCGGCATTGCTCATTGGGCTTTATCATATCGCTATTTTTGCCATGCGTGAAGATGAGATAGCACCGCTGTACTTTGGGTTGTTTTCTATAGCACTTGCGCTCTTTTTGTCGGTTTTTGGTGAAAAATCCATTTATAACGTGTTTCCCCAAATTAGTTGGACGGCAAGACTCCAACTTGGCTATTTCTTATCCTGTGTGACTGTCTTACTTTTACTTCGCTATGTAATATTAATAGGAGAAAAGTGGAAGGATACAATTTTTGAGAAAGGCATACAGATTACATTACTCAATGCATATGTTGGCGTGGCTTTGACGCTCGGAAAAACTGTTCAAGTGCCATTGATCAACATCTATACATCACTGATCTTAATCATCGGATTTTACGCTTTTACACGCCTATTGGTGCATGTGAAAAATAAAGAGGTGGGAATGCGCCTTGCAACTGCCGGGATGTTTGTGGCCTTACTGATACTCATGTTTGATTTGAGTGGCATCTATAATGAGGAGTATTCAAGTTATGGATTATTCATATTTCTATTTTCACAGGCCTTAGCTCTTGGATTTAGGTACTCAGAGGCGTTTAAAATTAATGTAAGCCTGGCCGGTGAACTCCGTCTTAATGCTCGAATCTTAGAAGAACGAAATAGTGATATAGAGTCTGCGAGAATTAGACTTGAGGTTCTTAATGCAGAACTAGACAGCAAAGTGATCGAAAGAACAGAAGACATAAGCTTGCTGCTGGATCATTCAGGTCAAGCGTTTTTATCTGTTGATGAAAATTCTAAGATACAACCCGGATATAGCAAGTTAGCCAATGTGTATATCGGAGATAGAATTCGTAAAATGGATTTCTGGAGTCTTGTGTATGAAGGCCATGATGAAACCATTGAAATGATGCGTCGTTCTGTAAAACGAGCCATACATGAGACGAGTGTACTTAGAAGAAATAGCTATTTGGGTCTATTACCAGACACTCTAAACTATAATAATCACGATCTTTCAGTGGAATATAAATGGATTAAGACAGATTTCAAAGAACAGATTATGATAATAATGACTGATGTGACTTATGAAAAGGCTCTTATTGAACAAATTGATAATGAGTCTAGAGACAATTGGTCAAATTTAAAAATACTTCTTAATATACATGAGTTTTGGTTGTTGCACGATGAATTGGAAGATTTTTTTACACTGGAAGTATTCAGTGATATTGATGGAATTAGTGAGTTTCATCAACTTAAAGATTTTCTAGCAAAGAAACTACACTATTTTAAAGGCAGTTTCTCAATATATGGCATGGACCGTGTGGTTGAAGAGCTTCATCAACTAGAAGAGATACTAAGCGAGAATAAACATGAAACAAAGCAAGCGCTTAAGTCAATATTCTCTGAGAGTCATGCTATGTATGAAATGAAGCTAAAACTAAACCGACTTGCTATAATTGAAGGTGTTGACATTTACGCATATAGAGATGCCATACTTGTTTCGAAATCGAAACTCATGGAAATTACGAAAGAACTTGATATGCATTTTGGAGATCCGGTTAAAGCGTATATTGAAGAAATCAATGCACTCAGCCATATTCCATTTAGAAAGATGTTTGAATCCTACGTGGATTATGTAAGCTTCCTCGGCAAAGACAATGGTAAAAAAATTAATCCACTTCAGATTTCTGGCGGAGACTTTCTAATAGATCCAAGCCAGTATGGTGAATTCTCAAGAGCGATGGTTCATATATTTAGAAATATCATAGATCATGGAATTGAGAAGCCGGACATTCGCTTTGAAAGAGGAAAATCGATTGAAGGTAATATTGAGTTGAGAATTAGTCGAGAAAAATTAGAACAACGCGAATGGATTCGTCTTGAAGTTGCAGACGATGGCGGTGGTATTGATCGACAGAGACTAAAAGAAAGAGCTTCTAAAAGTCTCCACTTTGAGCAAAATGTAATCGATAGGATGAATACCAAAGACCTAGATCAGTTAATATTCGCACCAGAAATATCAACAAAGAAAAATGGAGATATTTTTTCAGGAAGAGGACTTGGAATGACACTTGTAAAAGAAGCGGTACTTGAGCTTGGTGGATCAATCATGGTCGAAAGTAAGGAAGAAAAAGGTGTGAACTTTATCATCGAGGTTCCATATAGAATCTAGACACAGGTTGGACACAGTTTTTGTCTATAATGTAACCCAAAACAACATATACTGTGCTAGGATAATATAGAAGGTATTCATATAGAATACCTTCTATTTCCATGCTCGAAAGGAGGCGAATACAATCGCTGAAGATATCGCCTTAAAAATAAATGGCCTAAGAAAGGTCTATAGGATCGGTACAGAAAAAGTTGTAGCTCTTAACAAGGTGACACTTAACATAAACCAAGGTGAAGTTTGCTGTATTCTTGGACCTTCAGGATCAGGGAAATCAACACTGCTTAACATGATGGCAGGGCTTGAAAAACCTACGAAGGGCAGTATACACGTTAAAGGACATGACATTACTAAAATGAATGAAAAACATCTGGCAAAGCTCAGACAAGCACATGTTGGATTTATTTTTCAGTCTTATAACTTAATGGATTCATTAACAGCTTTAGAAAATGTGAGTTTACCGCTTATGTTTAGGAATGTACCAAAATCAAAACGAGAAATTGAAGCACTTCATATGTTAAAGGCCGTTGGCCTAAAAAAACATGTGCTGCATAAACCAACACAAATGTCCGGTGGACAACAGCAGAGGGTTGGTATTGCACGTGCATTTATGGGCTCGCCAGCTATTATTTTTGCCGATGAGCCAACAGGCAATCTGGATTCGAAAACATCAACAGAAGTGATGCAAATTATGCTTGAAATGGTTCGTAAGAAGAACCAGACTCTTATTATCGTAACCCATGATGATGATGTGGCACAATTTGCAGACAAAGTTGTATATATTCTAGATGGAGACATAGAAAAGATTGAAGTTAAATCAGAAGATATTAGGGGGTACGTTCATGTTGAACATGAAGACAAAGAATAGATGGATATGGGTGGTTATGCTGCTTATGTTGGTGCAGGTTGTTGCGCCTGTTGGGAATTTAGTGAGTTTTGCTTTACCAATGCCAATTGTAAGCAAAGTAGAAGCATATACATTGACAAAGGGGACTGCAGCGTCATCGAACGATAAATTAACGTCTGTTAGCGTTGATGAAAAGTTCGATTTGAGAATGACTTTCCAATCAGCAGTCAGCGCAGATACATATGTTGAGATATCTGGGTCAAACTTTGAGCCTGCATCAGGATCAAATAAACGTCTAGTCAGTAATGGAGATACGGTTATTGTATTTGACTTAGTGCGAGTTGGGAATAGCAATTCACTTACTGTGAAATACACTGAAGTTTCGACGCCTCTAAATACAACTACCGAGACTGTATATGTTTCGGAAGCCTACAAAATCGAAACAGAAGACTCAAGTTCGTCTTCAAGCTCAACAACAACGGACCGTATCAAAAAATATGATCCAAAACTAACAATTGCACCTAATTTTGCTATGCCGGTTATAGATGCGGGCAAACCTGTGAATCTTCGTGTGCCACTGGTAGTGGATAGCAAGTATAGAGCAAAAGATGTGAAGATTACATTTGTTGATCAACCAACAGATCTGCCATTCACGATTGAAGAAGGCAAGTTGGCATTTGAAGTTCCAGAAGTTACAGCATCAGGGGCGACTGCACTCATGAATGTTCTTGTATCTCCTCTTGAAAAGTCTAAAGTGTATGAAATTAAAATAAAAATGGAGTTCAAGAACAACTACGGAGATCTTTATGAAGTTACAGACTCCTTCTATGTACGCATTCAAAACGATGCGATAGAACCAATTGTCGGCGTAAAGGATTATAAGTTTATAAAAGATCAGCTTACAGCCGGACTGGATAATGCGGTTGTATTAACACTTGAAAATACCGGAACGTCAGAAGCTAAGGATGTTCGAGTGGAGTTAAAAGGCTTCTCAAAAGACGGTGTGAGATTATTCAATGATGTTGCAAGAAAACCAATTGACGACATTAAAGCTGGAGAAACTTCCATGCTGTATTACTATATAAACACTTCACCATATGCGAAGACGGGGGAGTATGAAATTTTAGCTGAAATCACTTATATTGATATTGCAGGTAATGATTATAAATTCACATCACCTGTATATGTTCCTGTAGAAGGTACTGAAAGTTCATCCATAGATATGGTTGTTGAAAATCTGAACTTTCCTGAAAAACTACAGGCTGGTGACTCATTCATTGTTGAGTTTGATTTGAAAAATGCATCTGAGGTGGAAGCAAAAACAGTAGAAATTTCTATGGAATATCCAACAGGAATTATTCCAAAGTCTTCACCAAAAAAACTACTCAAGAAAGTGGGATCAGATCAAGTTGAGCATCTGCAGTTTGAGTTTTTAGCTAAGAGTGAGCTCGAAACAAATCATTATGACCTATATGCGAATATTTCATATCAGGCAAAAGGTGATGATACCAAAGAAACGAATAAAGAATATATTGGTATCGGTGTAGACGGTCGAAGTGGACTTGGACGACCAAAAATCTTGGTTGAAGATTATGCATTTGAAGGCGAAACCGTTATGGCAGGTGAAGAGTTTGACTTAAAACTACAATTCTTCAATACAAGTTCAGATGACATTGTAAAGAATATTAAAGTCTCTGTGAGTTCTGATGACGGCGTATTCAGTCCTGTTGATAGCTCAAGTTCGTTCTTCATTGAGCGTATAGGGCGCCAAGATTACTCGGACTATGTTCTAAGACTTGAGACAAAACGCGATGCACAAGTAAAAACATACAACTTGAAACTCACTATGGAGTATGAAGATGGTGAAGGCAATGCCTACGATGCCCAGGAACAACCTTTCAAAGAAGAAGAGTCACTTGGTATTCCCGTTTCTCAACCGGTGCGTTTAGAAACAGGCGAGATTATGGCACCATTTGAAGCTTTTGTTGGAAATCCTGCAGATATTGAAGTTGAGTTCTATAACATGGGTCGCTCAGCGATGTACAACATGTTTGTAAAACTAGAAGGTGACTTTAGAACGCAAGATGGCAGTTATTTTGTTGGAAACTTCGAAACGGGTAAAAGTGATTACTTTACAGCGTCAATCATCCCTGAAGAAGAGGGTGAAGTTACAGGAATGGTGGTATTTTCATTTGAAGATGCACTCGGAAACCCATCAACTGTTGAAAAGGAATTCAGCTTCTTTGCAGCGGGTGAGCCAGATTACAATAATGAATTTAATGAAGAGTTCCCTATGGATGGAGAGTACCCAGATGGAATGAATCCTGATGGAGAAAACACTAACAATAAAATGTATATGTACGGTGCATTGGCACTTGCTGCACTTATTGCGGTTGTACTATTTGTGAGACACAAAAAGAAGAAAAAACAAGCTATGTTATTAGCTCTGGAGGACGATGATGAATAGTCGTGATTTGGTCGCGATGGGTCTCAGAAATCTTTGGAGAAGAAAAGCGCGAACCTTTCTGACTGTACTAGGCGTCATCATTGGCACCGCTTCAATCATTGTCATGTTATCTCTGGGTATTGGCATGCAAGAAACATTTATGAAAAACCTAGAGGACATGGGCAGTCTTACGATGATTGATGTACGTCCTAAATGGGATAGGTGGGGCGGCGAAGAGGAAGATAGTGGACCGCAGAAAAAAATTGCTCTGGATGATAAAGCTGTTGAAGCAATGAGAAAAATAGAGAACGTTAAAGGTGTGATGCCTTTTATGAACGTTTACGTTGATCTTATTGCGGGCAGGTATCGGGCAGGAGTATCCATAAACGGCATTGATGTCGATCAAATGGATACGTTTGACTTCATGGTACAAGACGGTCGACTTCCAACGAAATTTGGAAAGAATGAGATTGTATTTGGTCAAGAAGTAAAACAGCAATTTTATGATCCAAAGTCGAGATCGCGTCGATGGGAACCTGTTGAGGTTGATTTGATGGAGGCCAACCTTAAAATGATCTTGAATGAAGAATACAACGGAAATGGAAAACCTCGCGGTCGGAAGTTGAATGTCGTGGGTATACTGGCAGAGAGTAATGGTGAATACAACTGGAATGCCTATATGGATATTGACCAGTTGACAAAGATTCAAGAAGACGTGGCAAGAAGAAATAAAAGCAGTGACAACAATGATCGTCGAAGAAAAGACGATGATGAAAACAAGTATGAGACAGTCAAAGTTAATGTAAGTGACATTAAATACGTTAAAGAAATTCAAGATCAAATTAAAGAAATGGGTCTTGAAGCTTGGTCGCTTTCGGATATTCTTGAAAACATGAAACAAACATCTGCAGGTATTCAAGCTGTTCTTGGCGGCATTGGTGCTGTATCGCTATTTGTTGCTGCGCTTGGTATTACCAACACAATGATCATGTCGATTTATGAAAGAACCAGAGAAATCGGGGTTATGAAAGTTCTTGGTGCAGAACTCAAAGATATAAAAAGACTGTTTCTATTTGAAGCAGGACTTATTGGACTGCTTGGTGGATTTATAGGCATTGTTCTTAGTTTGGGTATATCAAAGCTTATGAATAAGATCGGAGTCAATTTCATGAATGGCGGTTATGGAGACGCATCTAGCATCTCTGTTATTCCACTATGGTTGATCGGACTTAGTCTTGTATTCTCGATATTAGTTGGTGTTATATCTGGGTATTATCCTGCCAGACGTGCTATGAAACTCTCAGCACTAGAGGCCATTCGCACAGATTCATAGTAATAGATCAGTTCTAACCCAGTAACTTTTATTAGTTTCTGGGTTTTTTTATATGAATTTAGTGATAAATATTGACCTTGTTAAAAGGAAAATGTTAAACCGTCTAGAACTTTAATTTAAACAGACGAAATAACAGAATTCTCATGTGAGCGAAGGGAGATACTTTCGATGAAGATAGAATCGTTTAATGACTGGTGGATTTTCAATGGCACTCTTGAGTTATTACCAAATGAAATGCATGGACAGGAATTAGAAGGTCCAGTGATATATGAGGTTATACGTGTGAAACAAGGGCGTCCTGTGTTTCTGAAGGCGCATTTTGAACGTCTAGAGCGTTCTCTAAAGCTCTTGTTGGGCGACAGACCTGTTCCAGTATGGGTGAGTTCTCTTAGTGAAGACTTCATAAAACTAATGAAGGCAGAAGACATTGTTAACCAAAATATTAAAATTATCATATGGAATATCGGACTTCCAACGTGTTCGTGGTGTATGTTCCTTATAAAGAGCCAGTATCCTGCTCGTAAAGTTTACCAAAGAGGTGTAGACACAGATATTTTGAGTATAGAAAGAACAAATCCCAGTGCAAAACTCTACCATGACACTCTTGTAAAGACTGTAAATGCAATGCGTGAGGAGACTGGTGTATTTGAAGTGTTGCTGTCCGATAGAACCAATTGTTTGACTGAGGGTTCAAGGTCAAATTTATTTTTTGTTAAAAACGGCAATGTATATACGGCGCCTGAAGGAGATATTCTACATGGCATAACGAGAGAAAAACTGAAAACAGTTCTGAAACAAGAACATATTAAATGTATTGAAGAACCTCTTGATGTTGAATCCATTGCTTCTTATGATGGTGCATTTTTAACAGGAACCTCAATTCACGTTTTGCCTATTCGTTCAATTGGAACGCTTGAATTTAACTCGTCAGAGAACGAAACCATATTGAAAATTATGGAGGCCTTTGAAACATCCATAGAAAAGGATGACCAGAATGTCTAAAATTATACGCTCAGCGTGTCCGCTTGATTGTTTTGATGCATGTGCAATGCTCGTAACAGTCGAAGACGGGAAAGTAATTAAAGTGACCGGTGATCCCGATCATCCTGTGACCAAAGGTTTCATATGTCGTAAGGGTCGCGCTCAAATTGATCGCTTATATAGTTCTGATAGATTGCTTTCTCCACTTCTGAAAGTGGATGGTCGTTTTCAAGAAATATCATGGGAAGAAGCCATAGATACGATTGCTGACAAATTAGGTGAGACAATAGAAACACACGGTAAACAATCGATCATGCATATATCAGATTGCGGTTATAGTGGAATGTCAAAATCAGTTGATGATATGTTCTTTAACCATTTGGGGGGTATCAGCAAATCGAAATCCCCCGGAAGTTTATGTTGGACGGCTGGAAATGTTGCTCAGAAGATCGATTTTGGATCTGTAAAGGGTCATAGTGCGGAGGATTTATCAAACTCAAAATGTATGATTATTTGGGGGAGAAACCCTGCGGTCACAAATATACATTTCATGCAAGCCTTGCGAGATGTAAAGAAAAACGGCGGCGAGGTCATTTGCATTGATCCATTCAGAACGAAAACCGCCGAACTGTCTGATCGGCACATTCAAGTTAAACCGGGAGCAGACGGTGCTTTGGCATTTGCTATGGCACGAATTATGATAGATGAAGGTCTATGTGACCAGAATTTTATTGAGAAGCATACCAAAGGCTTTGAAGTTTATGAAAAAGAAGTAATGGCTTTTGATATGAGTAACGTAGAGACTCTGACAGGTTTGAAATTTGACGAAATCAAGTCGCTTTCAAGAGTATATGCCACTGCTGAACCGGCTTCCATCATTCTAGGGTATGGAATGCAGCGTTATATTAACGGCGGACAAAATATACGCACAATTGATGCCCTTGGAGCCCTTTCGGGGAATATCGGAAAATCAGGCGGCGGTGTAACCTATGCCAATAAAAGCATCAGTAAATTCGTGAAAGGGTATGTTGATGAATCGGAGGAACTCTCTGTTAATGCAAGATATTATAAGCCGGCTGAGGTCGCTTCATACATCGAAAATACCAAAGCGCCACATGTTGAGTTTTTATGGATCGCAAAAGCAAATCCCGTAGTACAGGGGCAGAATACTGAAGCTATGATTGATGCCCTTCAAAAGACAGAATTTGTTGTGGTTGTTGACATGTTTATGACAGATACTGCAGTTGAAGCTGATTTGATTTTGCCTGCAACGAGTATCTTTGAGGAAGAAGATTTTATATACTCGTCAATGTATTCACCATACCTAAACTATGCGCATCGGTGTCTTGAAGCACCAAATGGCATGATTAGCGAATATGAATTGTTTAAGAAACTGGCTAAAAGGATGAATATCCAGTCATATCCACAGGTTACAAGAGAAGAGTTCTTCAGACATGCACTGCGTCCATTAATGACAAAATTTGATGTTACATATGAGTCGCTGCAAGAAGACCCATTTGCGCTTCCAGATCAAGGTGTGCCGTGGCAAGATAAAGTATTTGAGACACCGAGTGGTCAGTTTGAATTTGAGTCAGATCGTGCTATGGAGTTGGACTTAAATCAAGTTATTAGTTTCCATAAAAGTACAAGTGCACCGAAAGATTATCCATTTAGATTGATATCACCTCATGATGGTAGGTCGACCAATTCACAACATTTTCGAAATATTAATGAAAGCCCTAAAATTTTTATGGCTGTGGAAGAAGCAAAACAATATGGTTTTGAACTGAATGAAGAGATACTCGTAGAATCTGAATATGGACAGCTAAAAGCAGTTGTGAAGCCAGATGGGTACACTCAGTTAGGTGTTGTAAAGGTTGTGTGTGGTCAGTGGCGCGCTCAAGGAACAGTCAATAGTCTTATAGGTGAATTATGTTGTAAATATGGAGATCAAGCGGCTTATTATGATACATTTGTAAAACTGTCAAAATCAGACTTTGCCAAATAGGCACAAATTCGATAGACTATAGCCTGAATTATGAATTAACACAGATTAATAATCCGGGATAAAGTGTGACATTTAATAGATGGA
>Ga0209379_10001301_pt1 | contig 16784 bp, 21 predicted proteins | sample tdDd001_FD_187124 | JGI IMG/M metagenome (GOLD analysis project Ga0209379, IMG submission 187124) | Marine sediment microbial communities from the Atlantic coast under amendment with organic carbon and nitrate - tdDd00.1 (SPAdes)... | ecosystem: Environmental > Aquatic > Marine > Coastal >...
CTCGGCCGTCTTCCGTCTTCTGCTCACAACGTCGGTTTGGGCGGCACGAGCGTAAAGGCAAGGAAGACCCCGGCAATAATCGCGAGGATATTGACCAGCACCTGCCATTCCGCCGCCAGGCCGCTGGCCGCACCGCCGATCTCCGCGGCACGCAGGCCTCGATAAGCCGCGGCACCCGGCACCAGCACCATCACCGCCGTCAAGATGACGATGGAACTGGGACGTCGCAGACGCCAGGCAAACAGATTCGCGTAGACCCCCAGCAGCAGGGCGCCAACGAACGATCCCTGCCAGAAACCAAACTCGCTGCCGACCACTACACCGGCGTAGGCCAGCACGCCCCCCAGGACCGCCCACCCGAAGTCCTTGGGGCGCACCTGGAAGGTCAGGGCCAGGCCGACCACCAGACACACCAGGAACGTCCATGCCCAGACTGGCGCGACGCCGGGTGGAGTCACTGCTGCAGGGACCGTCGACACGGCATTGACGATTGCCGCGCCGATCCCCGCGCCGATGAAGAGCTTGAGCGTCGTCAGGATGCCGCCGATCAAGCGGTTCTGGCCGGAAAGGACGTTTTTCGCGAAGAGCTCGGCCAGCCCCAGGGTCAGGGACAGTCCGGGAATGAGCACGATCACGGCGCAGAGGGTGACGATGAAGGGATCGCTGCCGGGCGTCAGGAGGGCAATCGCATTGGCCAAAAGCGAGGCGACCGTTGCGGCGGTCACCTCCAGCGTGTGGGCGACCCACTGCCAACGTCCGGCCAGCAAGACGACGACATACACCACCAGGCTCAACATCCCGGCCAGGAAGACGTCGCTCCAGGCGGCGGACATCAGCACGGCAAAACCCGCGCCGGACAGGGCGTAGCCCAAGGCCACCAGCCAACGACCGTAGATCGGTGGTTGTTCGCCGACGCTCTTCAGGCGGGACACGCACTCCTCCATCGAAAGCGTCCCGGCCTCGACCTGGTCGACGAGCTCGCCGACCTGGGCCAGCTTGGCCAGGTCGAAAGACGAGGCGGCCATGCGGGAAAAATGGCTGTGCTGCCGTGCATCCGCCTGCCGCGAGAAAATGAAATTGATATCGGACGGCGTCACGATGAACTCGCCGTACAAACCCAGCGCTCGGGTCACCCGGGTCAGGTATGCCTCGAGCCGAATCGAGGACACCCCGTAGCCATGCGTCTCCGTGCCGAGCTCGATGATGAGCCGGCAGGACTCGTCAAAGGCGTCGGGTTTGGTGCTGTCGGCGTTCATTGCGCTTTTCGATCCACTCGACACAACATCTAGTACCACGCAATTCAGTCGCTTCGGGCATTGAGTCGTTCGCAGATGGCCGCGCGTAGTCTACAATCGCGTTTGAGGAAAAGCGATGGCCACGCACGGGAGAGCAAGGCGATGATCGACAAAGACGAAGTCAGGAAGAGCTTGTTGGCCAAGCGGGAGGAGCTCGTGCAGCGAGTTCGCGGAACGCAGGCGACCGAGCGTCAAGAGGTCGCCGAGGGGCAAAACGACAACGCCCAGCTCTGGGAGGTCTCCGATATCCGGGATGACCTCGACGCCCAGGCCGCCACCGAATTCGACCAGGTCAATCAAGCCTTGGCGCGCCTCGACGCCGGTGAATACGGACTCTGCACCAACTGCGAAGAACCCATCGCCGAGGCTCGGCTCAAAGCGCTGCCGTACGCAACGCTCTGCATCCGGTGTGCAGAGGAAGCCGAGCAGCCTTCGTAGTCGTCAAATCCAGCCGGCTTTCAGACGGGCAATCCGTTGCAACTTCCGTCGGGGCGAAGTAGGACGTGGTGAGTGGAAATGAGATCTCGCTGTCTCCCAATCCTTCGCCACGCGGCCTTGGCCCTTGTCGGCAGCCTCCTTAGCCTAACCTCGAACGCCGTAGCTGACGATACGTCAGCCGATGCGGAGGCGGCGTCGGCCGATGCGGACGCGTCCTCAGCTCAAGCCCACGCCGCGAAGACCTCGGTCGAGCTTCGCTTCGTGATCTCCTCGCCGTCCGCGAGGTGGTCGGTGGTCGAGGAGAGGAACGGCATCAATGCCTTTCACTCGAGGCAGAGTTTGTACTTCGGCCCAGGGATCGGAGTGCGTGTGTTCCCCAGGCAACCCCATCATGGCGTCATCGTCGATGTGCAGTACAGCTTCGATACCGACGTCGACTCGATCAACGTGGACCTCGGGTCGTGGAGGACGGACTTCGTCCTCGCGCGTGCGGGCTACGGATACCGATTCATCAAGCACGCCAATGAGAAGATGGCTTGGGCGTTCACCCTGCACGGGAGCCTTTCGACGGGCGCATCGATCAACCGCACCGCCAATGGCGTTTACGACTTTTCGGCTCCAGTCCTCGGTGGTCGCGTAGGCGTGAATGTCGACCTCCACATCGAGCGGTTCTTCATGGGCTGGGCTTTTGCGTACGAAGGCCTTGCTCACCTCTCTCTCGGGCCGCTCAGGTCTTCGCAGTTCGTCGGATGGACCCTGATTCCGGTCTTTCGGATCGGGGTCGACCTGGGTCCGCGTATCCAATCGTTCAAGCACTGACCGCGCATCACGATGGATGAGGCCGCGGCCGTCGTCCTATTGTATGGGTGCCGTAAGGCGTGCGAGGCGGACGGACAGCTTGAACCAAAACGACCGATTCTCGTAGTCACCTGGCTGCATTTCCACTGACTCTTTGAAGTCGTCGAGGAGCATTTGCTCGACTTCGGCGGCGAATGCGTGGTCTGCGACCACCGCCATGACCTCGAAGTTGAGCCGGAAGGAGCGGTTGTCGAAGTTGGCCGTGCCCACTGCGGCAATCCGGTCGTCGACGAGAATGACCTTCTGGTGAAGAAAGCCGTCCATGTAGCGGAAAAATCGGATGCCCGTTCCGGCGGCCTCTTCGAAATAGGAGAAGGCAGCCAGGTACACCAGCATGTGATCGGCCTTGTCCGGGATCAGGATGCGGACATCGACCCCACGCAAGGCCGCAAGATGGAGCGCGTTCATGATTGATTCGTCCGGGACGAAATACGGGCTCGCGATCCACAGACGCTTTTCCGCTGCGTTGATGGCCGTCAAGAACATCAGCGTCGCGCTCTCCAACCGGTCGGCGGGGCCAGTCGGGTAGATCAAGACGTCCGCGCCTTGATCGGTCACGATGTGCGGCTCCCAATGAAGCTCGGGTGTCTTTTCGCTGGCCCAGTGCCAGTCTTCGAGAAAGGACAGTTGTACCGAGATCACGGACGGCCCGGTGATCTTGACGTGGGTGTCCCGCCAATGCCCAAACTCCGGGTCCCTCCCCATGTATTCGTCGCCCACGTTGTGGCCGCCGATCCAGGCGCTGTGGCCGTCCACGACCACGATCTTGCGGTGGTTGCGGAAGTTGATTTGAAAGCGGTTGCCGGGCCCCTTCCGGGTATGAAAGTCGAGGATTTCGACTCCCGCCTCGCGGAGCTCGTTGAGGTAGCTCTTCGATAGCGTGTTGCTGCCCATCTCATCGTACAGAACGTGCACGCGAACGCCGGCGCGGGCCCGCTCGAGAACGGCCGACTTGAGCTCGCGGCCGAGCTCGTCGTGCTTGATGATGAAGAATTGGACCAGGATGTATTTCTCGGCCTTGGCGATCCCTTCGAAAATGCTGTTGAAGGTCGCTTCGCCATCCACCAGGAGCTCGATCTCGTTGCCCCGGAGATAGGGGATCTTGGCGAGGTTCTCGCTGGTCCTGCTGGAGGCGGCATGTTCAGAGCGCGTGGACCGCAGATGGCGCGTATTCTCGTCTGCCAGCTCGGCGAATCGTCGGATCTCTTGATCGCCCTCCTGCCGCGCCGTCACGTAGCCCTCGAACTTACTGCGTCCAAGAACCCAGTACGCGGGCACTGCGAGATACGGAAAGGCGTTGAGCGACACCGCCCAGGCCACGGCTCCCTGCGCGGTCCGAGTGCTCATCACCGCGTCGATCGACGAGATGAAACCAAGCACATGGAATACGATCACCACCCATACCATGATCCGCCGTCTCCTTTTCTTTTGCCGTTTTACCACGCCCGACTCCGAGGAGGTTCGTTCGCCCAGCCTCCTAGCTGGTTTCGACCTCTTCGGCTTTCGCCCCGGCGCGTGCAGCGCGGCAGAGCGACGCCGTCGACGAGCCGGCGAAGATCATGTGAATGCCCGCGATCGTGCCGACGGCCCACATCCCTGAAACGGGGAACTGCCGCCAGATCATGACCCCTAGGACCAACGCGGCGATGCCGCTGAAGAGCGTCCAGCCCCAACCCTTGATCGGTCGGAGTCGGAACGCATAGATGATCTCAAAGAGACCCTCGACGAAGAGGTACGCCGCCAAGACCAGGGTCAGCGTAGCCAGCCCCATGCCGGGTCGGGCGACCAGGTAGCCTCCTGCGACCAGCGTCAGAACGCCGAGGACGAACATCAGCAAACCACGCCCAAACGAACCCATTTTGAACGCGAGGAACAGACGCGAGACGCCCGACACGATCAGCAGCACCCCGACGGCGATCGTAACCGAGAGCCCCGCAACCAGGGGCGAGAAGACGGCCAGCACCCCTGCGATGACGATGCCGATCCCCAGCGCCACCCCGAGCCCAGAGTGGCGCTTGATCGTGCCGAGCATTTCCTGGTCCACTTCTTCGATTCCGTTCGTCATGGCTTGCCTCCGAGTCAGGCATGTAGTCTCCCGGGGAGCCAAAACGCAAGGCCAATTGGTGCACCACATTCACAACCCCCCTTGGTGTTTTTTGCCGAATTTGCATGACGTGAACCCCTCGTCCGGGGCTAGCTCGCCTCGCGGGAGCACAAACAAACCATGTCCAAATGAGCGCATCTCGAGGGCGACGAGGTTAGAGTCGAAGTCATTCCCCAAAGGAGGTCAGCCTCATGGCAAGCCTGTCAGCCATCTTCAGAGACAACCGATACACTCCCGCCGATATCCCGGAGCTGGAGAGTAAGCTCTTCTTCGAGGGAGACCGCTCGCGGCGGTACCTGGTTCGCTTCACCGTCTTGCTTTTCCTCTCCACCGTCATCGCGGCGAACGGGGTAATCGAAGACTCGACCGCTACGGTCATCGGAGCGATGATCATCGCGCCGCTGATGACCCCGATTCTGGCCACGACGGCAGCGCTCGTCATGGGAAACGGGCCGCGCGCGTGGCGCTCTGTCCTGCTGGTCGTGGCGGGCGTGTTGGGTGTGATCGCAGTGGCCGCCGCGCTGGGCGTGGTCGCGGTTCACGTCGTCGACTTCAAGACCAACTCCCAGATCACAGGCCGTGTGAGTCCGCGCGTGGTCGACCTGCTGGTAGCACTCGCTGCCGGGACGGCGGGCGCGTTCGCGACGAGTCGCGATGACATCGCCGATTCGATTCCGGGCGTCGCGATCTCGATTGCGCTTGTCCCGCCGCTATGCGTCGTCGGCATTTCGCTTTCGGGAGGGCAGTGGACGGATGCCTGGGGCGCGCTCCTGTTGTTCCTGACGAATTTCCTATCCATCCTCTTGGCAGGTGGTGCCGTTTTCGCGCTGCTTGGGTTGGGGGCGGCCGCAACCGAAGGGGAGAGTCATCTCAACAAGCGGCGGGCTTACCGAATCATCGCGCTGGGCGTTCTTCTCGTTGCGATTCCGCTGTCGATGGCAAGCGCGAGAGTATTTCGTGACAGCGTCGCGCAGACGAAGATCACGAACATCACGAGCCAGTGGGTAGGTCAGTACGGGACGGACGTCGTCGTACGATCCGTCCTGGTCTCCGGTGGCGTGGTCAAGATTCTCATCGCAGGACCCAAGCCGCCGCCCACGATCGATGACCTCGGCGCCCAGATCAGGTCAGAGGTCGAACACGTTGCAAAGGTGGACCTCCGGTACGTTCCGTCCCAGGACTATCAATATCCCGGAGCACAACGGAAATAGCGTGGGGTTCCTGAGAAAGCAGCGTGGCGTACCGTTCGTCCGTCGGGCGCTGTCCCTCCTCAGAACCTTATCCGTCGCGAGATGTTAGGCGCCATGCTCGCGAGGATGACCAAGCGGACAGAGCTCAGACGCTCACGTGCATTGCCGACGGCTCGAAATGCGCAACTCGAGCGCGGCATCCGCGCTAACCCGCCAAGTTGGCGAAGGTCACCCCTCCACCCGACACCGTGTGGGACCGAGACTTTCGCTTACGCGGCGCGTCGTGTGTAGCGATGATGGAGGCCGCCGACCATCGGGAGGGCGATGACCTTTCCTCCATCGATGGACTCGCGCTTGCGGGGTTCGGGCGCGTCTTTGCCGAGCGAGAGGTGGGTCCGGGATCGGTGATAGTACTCGAGGTACTTCCGCAGGATGCACCGCAGGTGCTGCTCTCCGACAACGATGACGTGGTCGAGGCAGTCCCGCCGAAGGGTCCCGATCACGCGCTCGCAGTACGGGTTCTGCCACGGGGACCGCGGCGCGGTGAGGACCTGCTCGATTTCCATCGCACGCACTCGACGAACGAAGTCCGCGCCATAGATCTTGTCTCGGTCCCGGATGACGTATTGCGGCGCGGAGTCGTAAGGGAAGGCGTTGACCAACTGTTGGCCTGTCCATCGTGCTGACGGACCCTCGGTGACGTTGAAGTGCACGACGCGTCGGCGCTCATGCTCGAGCACGAGGAACACGTACAGGATGCGAAACGTGGCTGTGGGCACGACAAAGAAGTCGATGGAAACGAGGTCCTTGGTGTGGTTCCGCAGGAACGCACGCCAGGTCTGCGAAGGCGGCTTTCGCCGGAGCGGCATGTACCTCGACACCGTGGCTTCTCCGAGCTCGAAGCCGAGCTTGAGCAACTCGCCGTGGATGCGAGGCGCTCCCCACGTCGGGTTCTCGCGGGCCATTCGACGGATGAGCGTCCGGAGCTCTCGATCGATCGGTGGACGACCGCCTCGGTTTCGGCTCTTCCAGGTCCAGTAGAGTCGAAAGCCCTTGCGATGCCAGCCGATCACGGTTTCGGGCTTCACGAGGATCAGGGCGTTCTGCCAGTCTGGCCACAGACGGCAGAGCGCGACCCAGAATGCGCGGTCCGCGTTGTGGAGCTTGGGGCGTTTGCTCTTGCGATGCAGAATGGCGAGCTGCTGTCGCAAGGCGAGGTTTTCGAGAGCGAGCTCGCGCTGCGACTTCAGGCTCGATCGGGCGGTCCCGAGCAGGGCATACAGCAAGACAATCATCGGGGTAGGCGAGCTTGACCCGGAGCGTGGAAACGTCAACGATTGTGCTCGACGAGGTTATGAGGAGGCACAACCTGGTCGTTGCCGGAGGGCGGTCTCTATTCAAAAGACCGAAGCCGCCGCTGCCGCCGGCGCTTTGATCCGAATTGAATCGAGCTCGACGCCGGACGCGGAATCGCATGTGACAGTTCGATGAAGTTCGGATTTTCGCCGAAACTGCATAGATCTCTGCGTCTGACGGCACTACCGTCGCGAGGCTCAGGGGCGTACTAGCGAATGGATAGGACGCTCGATCTAACACCCCCTAACAATGCCGGGAGCAAGCCATGAGTAAAGAATCACGATTCGAGAACCGACAGATGGACGAGGCCTACGTCGACTACGAGCGCGCACTTCATCAGGCCAAAGTCGTTTGTGACAAGATCGACGAGGACGAGCCGAACCGCGCCGCGTCGCACCTTCGAAAAGCGCTCAACGACCTGAGCTCCGCGATCACGCACATCGAGAAGGCGGACGTGGGCAAAACCTACGCGGGCGCGGTCGATGCCATGAACAAGGGGTACAAGGAGCTGGATGAGACCGCCACGGCTCTCGACAATGGCGAGACCGATTCAGCTCAGCGCCACTACGACAAGGCGGCGGACAGCTTCGCCAAGGCCGACGACATCCTGAGCTGAGCAAGCACCCTGAGGAGAAATCAATGATTGAATATTCGACGAAACTTCGTTCGGGATGGACTACATTCCTGTTTGCCGCGCTGCTCGGTTTCGGGCTGCTCGGATTCTCAGGGGATGCGTCGGCAGAGAGCTGGAAGGGCTTCAAGTCCCAGCATGACTACAACGAGGCAGTTCACCACATGAACAGTGGTTACTCTGAGCTCGGCAAAGTCGCGACCAAGCTGCAGCAAGACAAAGTCAGCTCGGCAAGACGGCACTTCAACTCGGCGATCAAGCATTTCGACGAGGCGATTACATACTACGCGAAAGCAGAGCTGCCCGCTTCGGATAAGCCGGCCATCGATGCGCTAAAGAAGGGCCTAGACGCGCTCCGAAAGTCGGACAAAGCGCTCGAGAAGAACGACCTCTCAAAGGCGCAGAAGAACTACGACACGGCCCAAGACTACTTTGCAGAGGCCGCGGTCTTGCTGGAGTAGGTTGCTAGCCGCGATGCGCGCCGGATAGCTTCTTGGCTATTCGGCGCCTTCGGCTGCAGCCTTTTCTGAGTCCTCAGCCGCGTTGGTCCTCATCGGAGAAGAAGTAACCCTGGCGGATTTCGTCTCAGCAGTTGAGCCCTTTGGTGGCCAAGTCATCGAGACCAACCTCAACGAAGGTGATATCGAAGCGCTGCGCAAAGCGCCAAAATAGGCTCAGGAGAAGACCTGTGGAAGAGAGGCGTACGATGAGAGATTCGATCAAGTTCCTGGTGCCGCTCGCGGCGATTTCACTCGCAGTGGTGTTGGCGTCCGGCTGCTCCAAAGAGAAGCGGGAAGAGATCCATACGGAACATGAATATAGAAGGGAAGAAAAGGCGGAGGCCCATGCCGAAAAGCAGGCAGTGAAGGCCGTCGAAAAGGACGCCGAGTACCGCGACGAAGAGTGGAACGAGGCCGTCAAGTACGCGAACAAAGGCTACGAGCAGTTGGGCGACTACGACAAGAAGCTCAGCGAGATGAAGCCACGGAGGGCCAAGCTACACCTCGAAAGGGCAAGGAAAGACTTCAGCGATGCGTTGACGCACTTGGCGAAGTCTGAGGTGGGCGAGGGCCGTCAAGATGCCATCGACGACCTGAACGCCGGCGTCGACTCCCTCAACAAGGCATACAAAGAGCTTGATGAGGGCAGGGTGGACGCTGCGCAGCTGCACTACGACGAGGCAAACAAGCACTTCGCCGAGGCGGCCGACATTCTTCAGTAGTACGACTGAGCGCCCAGCACCCGCAGGATTGGTGCTCGGTTTGCGTGCGTTCATCCAGCGGCTCACGCCCGATCGGCAGGGGCCTCAGAGGCTACCGAGACGTGCAATGATCGCGCCTCCGATCCGATCTGGAGCTTCGATCTCGGGCCAATGCGCCACGTCAAGAGCTCCTGGCGCTCTTTCAAGTACCGAATCATCTGCGTCATGATCCGGCTGCCCTTGTCGTAGAGCACCTGGTGGGTCATGGCGTCCAGGGCTACGTCAAACGCGTCAGATGCGGCGAACTGCTTGCCAAACGTGCCGACCAGGCCACTTCGGAAATCCCCGAAGTCGAGATCTTCCGTCAGCGCTTTGTCCGGCTTCTGCATCAGCTCCACCTGCATCTTGTTGGGCTGGCACATGTCGACGAGTGTCGAACCGTTCAGGAGGATCGCGTGCCTAATCCTGAACGGCAGCCGACCCTCCTCCTGACGGGCCATCAGTTCGAGGCCGACCGTCTGGCCCATGTCGTGGGCGACGAGGATCACGCTGGTCAGCCCCTCGGCTTTCGCGACGGCCTCGTAGATGTCGGCCTGCAGCATGAGCGAGTAATTCTGCAAGTACGTTCCGTCGAGCGGCTTCTCGCTCAGCCCGAATCCTTTGTTGCTATTCTGCCTGTCCCGCTAGCGGTTGATCATGAACCGAAGGGCCAGGTTCAGTCTGTGGTCCTGGCCGAATTGCGCGTCGAAGTTCACCCTTCGGCCGTAGAAGTACTCGACCGCGATGAACAGATGGCTCACCGGCTCGCAGTCGAGCGTCGCCGTGGCCGTGATCGAGCTGCTGAAGGTGTCGGGCGCCTGGCCGGCGACGTTCAAAACGTCCACGTATGAAAGCATGAAGAGCGAGTTCCATTGGTCGGCCCAAGGCCGCTCCCAGCCTGCCCAAATCCCCCACGCGTTGGTGGTCAAGAGGGTGTTCGTGGCATCAACGTAGGTGCCGTCCAATCCGCCTGCGATCGACGTGTCCTGCATCAGTCCGCTGACTCCCGGACCGATCAGGAAGTTCCACTTCAATCGGTCCTCGTTCTTCGTCGGGATCGTCGCCCAGCCGGTGAACGTTCCTCCGGCCGTCCACTTGGTGGCCCGCGCGTCGGTTGTCGTGCTCTCCGCCACGAAGTACCGGACGATGACAGCCGCCATCAGGTTGCCCCATTTGGGGCTGTAGTCGTACCGGACCAGCATGTCGGGCGCGTTGAAGGCACTCTCGGCATTCGCGAACTCGGCTCGAGGCTGCTCGATCCCTGCGGTCAAAACGTGTGCATGTTTCATCTGGCGTTTGCTCAATGCCGCAGCGTAGCGAAGCACGGCTCTGCGCACCTCCGGATAGGCACCGGGAGCAGCACGGTCGAAGTAGGCCGGCCAGGTTCCTCCATTCGCAAACGCGCTGTCCGCCTGCCCAAAGGTGAGATGCCCGATCTGCGCGAAAAACTGGCGAACCCGAGGCCCGAGGCCGTCGTCAATCAGGTCCCCGCCCATGTCCATCTCGAAGAGCATGTGTGTGACTCCGGGAAAGTTCTTCCTTTTCTGTTTCCAGTCGAAGAGGTGCCGAAACTCGAGAAAGATGCGGCTGCTCGCGACGTCCACGCCGGTGCTCGGCCGTTTCACAGTGGGCACGATGACGGCGCCTGAGGAGAACAGCTGCTTGGTGGGCAGGGCGTTTCCTTGAAAGTCGTGAAAGAGCGCAAACTGGACCCAGCCTGAGAGCCGGAGCTCGCTCGGCGTGCCCTTGAGCCCCCACCACCCCTTGTCGACGACGTATTTCTTTGGTGTGCCGATCTGCCAGGCTGCGTTGTAGTTCGCCGGCTGCGAGGCGGCGAGGCCTTCCTTCAAGGTCTGTCGCTGCTCCGGCGTCATTCCGCGAGCCTTTTCGGCGGCCTGGTCAGCTTTCTGCTGATCTTCGGCGTCCTCGCCGGCGGCTTTCGGCTCGGAGCCCTTGGCTTCGAGGTCGGAGAGCCTCTTTTCGAGCTCCTGATTTTGGGCTTCGAGCTCCTTGATCCTCTCGTCCTGAGACTTGCCTTCTGAGTCCTGTGCAAGGGACGTTGTGGGAGTCGAGAGCAACGACGCGATCACGACTAGCGATGCCCACAGTCTCTTTCGCCTCTTCGGTCGCATAGCTTCCCATCAGCCTTCGCTTGTCGTCTGGGACCTCGCAGGGGCGGGCTGTTTCTGCCAGGGCCACCGACCGCTCATCTCGAGAGACGTCGTCCACCCGAGGAACGTGCGAATGGCGACCATGATCGCCAAGTAGCCCACTTGCTCCAAGGTGGGATCGATGATGATCGTCTTGATGATCGTCGCGGCGACCAGGATTTCGATCCCGGTCAGGACGACGCGTGCAATCGCCTTCCGATAGCTCTCGAAGTCAGGCAGGGCCCCGTCACGCGGATAGTTGCGGACCCAATGAAACGTGGCGACGACGAACCCGAGCAACAGGAGGAATGCGCTGGCGTCTTCCAGCGTCCGTATCAGCGTTGCAAGGCCCTGAACGACCGCGTCAGGCATTGGCTTGGTCCTGCACAGAGGGTTGCCAGGGCCACCGACCCTCGGTCTCGAGCGTCAGCGTCCAGCTCACGACGGTGCGAACGACGACGAGAAACGCGAGAACCGCGAGGGAGCCGAACGTGGGCTTCACGGTGATCGTTTCGATGACGTCGCTGAGGACGAGAATCTCGAGCCCCAGCAACAATGCTCGCCCAAGGTCGATCTTGAACTGACTGAAGTTCTGTGCCAGCGCCGCCGTCCGGAAACGCTGCACGTATCGCCCCGAAGCCAGTACGAACCCTACGACGATGATGAGCACGGCAAACAGGCTGATGAGCCCAGCGCCACGTTCCAGATACGTCGAGATCTGTTCAGCTATTTCACTCATGTCCGCCAGTCGGCTGCGATGCCAGCGGACACCCACCCGCTGTGTTCACAAACTGGGGTGTATTCGGAAGGCCTGGCGGCGTCTATGCAGAAACGGCGAGAATGCTTCTGGCACGACTCCGTTACTGCTGCGCCCGCAGTTTATGCCGAAAGCGCATAGACTTCCTGAGCCTTCGGACGTAATCCTACGAGTCCAACTCCTGCACATCAGCAAGAAAGGGAGCGAATCACCGTGCATGGGACCGAAAGTGTATGGCTTACGCGTCCCGGCGATGGCTCAGCGCGAGCAGCTTCCACCGAAGGGAAGGTTCTTCCTGCGCTCGCAGCCATCCTGGGTGGCGAAGGCGGACAGCATCCCCGGCAAGCAGGCTGAATAGCGCACTCACGGCCACATAGGCCGGACAACAAACTCTGAAACGACAAAGGAGCAAGCAATATGGGAATCGACTATCAAGTCCACCGTGCCTGGGTCGACACGTCCAAAGGCTTTCGGCAGTTTCAAAAGGCCGACAACGAGCTTTACAAGGACAACGTCGATTCGGCCGTCAAGCATTTGAACAAGGGCTACAACTACTTCGCGACGGCCATAGACCATCTGGCGAAGGCCGAGGACGAGGCCTACAACAAGGCCGGCAAGGAAATCGACCAGGGCAATCGAGAGCTCCAGAAGAGCATCGATGAACTCTCGAACGGCAACGTCGACAGTGCGCAGTCTCATTACGACAAGGCCTTGGCCAAGTATGACGACGCCCTCGACCTGATCGACTAGCCTCATCCGAGGTTACGTCACGTTGGAGGCACACCCGCCGAGCAGTGCCCGGCGGGTGTGCCTCGTCTCCCTAACCGATGACCACTGTGACACACCCCCAGCACGAAATGGAGCTCAAGGACATCGCGCAGATGATCATCGGCGCGGGCACGCTCGCGTTGCCGGTTGCGATGGACCGGGACACGTGGGAGCTTGCAGCAGAGTTGTCACCTGGCGACATCGCCATCATTGGCTGCACGTCGGTCGCTCTCATCGCGGGCTTCGTCTACGCGGCATACTTCCGTGGTCGCGTGCGGCAGCACTGGCCGCACCTACTCGGACGCGTGCTGAGCATCTACTCGCTGACCGCAATCGTTTCTACGTTCAACCTCTTCTTGGTGAACCAGGCGCCCTGGCTCACCGATCCTGGCCTGGCCCTGAGCGAGACCGTGTTCGTCGCGCTCCCGGCCTCGTTCGCCGCCACGATCGTCGACCACATGTCCTGATGGGCATATTCCGGAAAATGGCGCGGCGTTCCGTTCGCGCGTAGGGCGCCGACGGAGAGCGGTGAAGACGTAAGGAGATAGCGGATGGCTATCTTCGCAGGGTCTCCGACGGCAGCTCTCCGAAGAGCTCGCAGTACCGAGCCGCAACGCGGCCGAACTCGCACGCACCGTGCTCCAGGAATACTCGAGCCACGGTGGTCTGCCCGGGCTCTGCTTGGCGGAGCACACGGTAGATCTCATGAAGCTTCTTCAGTTGCAGATAGCGGGTAGGCCCGACGCCGAAGACTTCGTAGAAAGCCTGACGCAATGTTCGCTCCGAGACTTGGGCCGCGGTCGCGAGCTCCCGAACGGAAACCTGCTCGCGTTCCTCGACGAGCTCTTCCACTCGCTGGATGATCTCTTTTCGGGAACGCTTCGGTCGCCCATCGCGAGAGGTTGCGCGCTCGTGCTCGCATCCCATAATCGTAGAACCGAGGTCGATCAGCTGCGCCGACGCGACGTTCGCGGCAAGCGAAGACTCGAACTCGGGGTGGTTCCTGGCCGTGCTCAAAATCTCATGTGCCGACGTCCGAAACCGATCTGCGAGAGTGCGGCTAGGGCGCGTCGTGCGACAGATCATCGGGTCCGATGGGGCCGGGCCTTCTTCCAAACCTGGATGGCAACACAACTGGTCCGCCGGAATGAAGATCGTGCACCAATCGTGCTCGAGCTTGGTGCTCAGGGAGAACTCACTTCCCGGTTCGAAAATTAGAAAGGCATTCTTTGGGATGGCTGCCCCGTTCGCCATGTACTCGCAGGTCTCGGAGAGCGGCAGATAGATGAAGTATCCGTCCGGATAGGACTGGCCTTCGATGATGTTTCCGCTGCCGAGACGCCCCAACTGAACCCGGACCCCAGCAAGGTCGGCAGCCTGGATCTGCCAACTATGACGCGCCACATTCTGGAGCATCATGGTGCAGTCCGCTCCGCGCACGCTGGCCATGAACTCGTCGAAATCTCGGAAGTGCTCAGCTTGCATGAGCGCTGATGATACCCGCTCTCGACCTCCAGCGCATCCCACGCGCCGCCGCGCCGAATCGGCCGTGGAAACTAGAGAAACCCCGAATCACACGCCTTTGGAACGAGCTCGCCGGTAAGCCAGATACAGCGCGGCAAACAAGCCCAGCAACAACGACGTATCGACACTTCCCCGGGCGCCGATGGTGCAGTCGCAGCCGCCAGATGACGACGAGGCGGGGGCGACGCATTGGTCGCTTTCTTCGTCGCAGGTTTGGTCTGCGCCGCACGGTGATGTGCTCGTCGGTTGGCACTGGCCCGCTTTGCACGTCTCCTCGCCATCGCAGAACCGGTCGTCGTCGCACTGGGCGTCGTCGGTGCACTCGGGGTCGACGCACTGGTCGATGATCTCGACGCAGCGATTTTGGCCAATCGTCTCTCAACATCCTTTCGTCCGCGTATCTTGACGCGACTCGAACCGAACCGTTGGTTGGCGACCGTCACGAGTTGCTCGATCGCCTGATCGTGAGCGTCGCCGAGTAGCACGATCGATCGGGCAGACTCTCGGAGTCGCACCCCGCCTGGCAAGTTGTGAATGACGCTCCCCCGACTCGTCCGGGAACTGTGAAGCGGCAGCCCCCGAACCTGTCTTTCACTGCTCGTGATCGCCACTCCATCCCACGGTGCCCATCATTGACAGGGACTTTCACCCGGTTTGGTGCATTGCCCGGCCAAGCGAGTGACCCCGTGCAGTTGGTGGCGGTTCCGGCCTGCCCTGAAGCGTGCGGGCTTGTCGGTGCGTCCTACGTCAGTTCACTAGGTCGTCTGGAAACCTGTTCGACCGAAACAGCAGCAGCGTTTCATCCCGCGCCGCCTCTCTCGGACAGTACGCCGAAACGTTGAGCTGCACGTCCGGCCGGTTGGAATCCACGACTGCAAAACGAACGCTGCTCTGAAATTGTGACGCTGCCGAGACGAGCTGGTTCCGCGCCGTGCACGGGCCCACCAACCCGGGCGGGTCGGCCTAAGACGCCTGGTCGCTGCGTACGATGGCCCACAGGACGACGTCCTCATACCGATCCCATTTTCGAACCCGCTGGCGCAAAAGACCTTCACGCCGAAAGCCGTTTTTCTCGAGAACGCGACCGGAGGCTGGATTGCGCTCCATGTGATAGGCGTACAGGCGATTCAAGCCCAGCTCGTCAAATCCATAGCGCAGCGCGGCTTGGACCGCCTCGCTCATGCAACCCCGCCCCCAGAGCTTCGGAGCGAGCCAGAAGCTGAGCTCGGCTTGGGAATGCTCGCGGTCGATGTCACGCACTTCCACCAGCCCACAGAAACGGTTCTCGGCTTTGGTCACGATCGCGAACGCAACGCCACGTCCCTGCTCGCGAAGCGATCGCTGCTCGTTGAGATAGCGCTCCGCTTCGCTCGCCGGGTAGGGGTGCGGAAGGGAGATCATGGTGTCCGCGATCTCGCGGGCGCTTGCCTCCGTTTGAATAGACGTCGCATCGGATGGTTTCAGAGGACGCAGAATCAGCCGTGCGGTTTCGAACGTCGGCTGGTGCAGAAGCGGCACGCCGGCAAGTGTACACGAATAACAAACAGCCCAACCCGGGTCGCCCATTCCGGACGGGTTGCAGACCGACACTACGACTGAGTCCGCGAGAACGTCGCTCGCTTCCGGGTCCCGCCCGCTCTTTCTTTGATCTGGACCGCGAATCAGAGCAGCGTGGACCTGCCCTTGTGGCCGGACCATTTCGGAAGCCCATCGTCGACGTCCATCACGCGCATCTCGTAGAAGATGTGACAGGTCGGCCTGAACGCCTCCGGCACCTGTGGTGGCGTGCCAAAATCGAAGAGTGTGGGAAAGGCGAGCCACATGTTTCGGCCTTCGTCGGCAATCAGGGTGCCGCATCGTGCGCAGGCCACCTTGCAGGGCAGAAGGCGTTCATGGCGGTCGAGCGCACTATTGTAGAAACGCAAATGCTGGACGCCAGCGTTAAGCCTGACATCGCTTTTGTGGAAGATCGCAGCCCACTGCATGGGCGCCCCGTGCAGCACTTGGCACACACTGCAGTGACATATCTTGGCATCGACCGGGTCCGCGCGGACTTCGTACCGCACCGCCTCGCAATGGCAGCGGGCGACGTACTTGGGGATGAAGCTCTCGTCGCCGGGTGAGCCGTAGTCTGAACCAAACTCTCGCCGGTCGATGCTCACCTCTCGTATCCGTAAAGCCAGCGCGACTCCGTGCCGCCGACGTTGCGCACGGTGTGCAGCGCCCGCGCAGGAATGAGAAGCTCCTCGCCGATTTCCGGCAGGTGACACACTCCGTCGATCTCGAACTCGACTCGGCCCTGAATGACCATGACGAGCTCATCGACCTCGTGAACGAAGTCGGCCCAGGCTCGGCCGGGCGGATCGATCCAAAGGTCGCAGGAAAACCCTCGGTCGTTCCAGCGGGCCGCGACGTCGCTTCGATTGATGGGGGCCGACTTCGTCATCGGGAACCTTCCGAGTCTCGGTATAGC
>Ga0209379_10001303_pt1 | contig 16779 bp, 19 predicted proteins | sample tdDd001_FD_187124 | JGI IMG/M metagenome (GOLD analysis project Ga0209379, IMG submission 187124) | Marine sediment microbial communities from the Atlantic coast under amendment with organic carbon and nitrate - tdDd00.1 (SPAdes)... | ecosystem: Environmental > Aquatic > Marine > Coastal >...
CATTTCTTCTAGCTCTTCTTATCTTCGGTGTATGAGTCCTTACCTTGACAGGCTGATAGATGGAGTAGGAACATGCAGCTTCTAGTGTAGAGCTGCCATCTACCTCCACAACACATATTCTGCAGAGTCCCGCCACACAGAGGTCTTCATGGTAGCAAAGAGTAGGAATCTTTATCCCGATTTTTTTAGCTGCACTGAGGATGGTGGTCCCCTTGGTAACCTGGAGTTTATTACTGTCTATCTCGATCTCTATAATTTCATTGAGACACTGGGATTCCTCGGTTTCACAGGCATTTCTTACCATCTCTGTTTTAGGAGTCCTGCAAGTATTTTTATCACATGTATTATTCATCTATCCTCCTCCTGTTTCTTCCGTAGATATCTTCCTTAAAGTTTTCAATTATCGATCTGAAAGCTTTTACACTGAGTTGTCCCAGTCCACACTTGGAGGCTGACTGGATGGTTTCAGTAAGCTCTAGGAGTTTATTGAGATAACTAAAGGAGCATCTTCCACTTTTAAGGAGCCTTACCCCTTCAAGGATCTTAACTGTTCCCTCACGGCAGGGAGTACACTGGCCACACGATTCCTCTACAAAGAATTCCATAAAGTTTTCAGCTATATCAAGCATATCCCTCTCACTGTTAAAAAGGATAATAGACCCTCCAGTGGGAACAGCTTCATAGGCTATCCTTTTGTGGAAGTCTTGTTTTGGGATACACTCCCCGGCCGCTCCCCCTACCTGAACAGCTTTTATATCTTTACCCCCAGAGATTCTCACCACCTGGTCTATAGTCATTCCAAAGGGGAGCTCATAGATTCCTTCACCGGGACAGTCCCCAGAGATACTAAAAAACTTACTTCCCTTTGATTTGGATGTCCCATGTTCCTCAAAGTATGATCTTCCTTTACGACATATAAGAGCAGCCCATAAAAAAGTCTCTACATTATTAACGATAGTGGGGTTTCCAAGAAAACCTGTATCAACAGGAAAGGGAGGTTTGTTTCTGGGTTCTCCCCTCTTTCCCTCTAAAGATTCAATAAGAGCTGTTTCTTCCCCACAGATATATGCCCCTGCCCCTATCCTTATCTCTATATCAAAGGAAAAATCCTCATAACCTAGGATAGAACTTCCAAGGAGTTTTTTCTGCTGGAGCAGCAGGAGCTCATCCTCTAAAGTATCTCTTAGATATGAATACTCTCCTCTGAGGTATATAAATCCTTTTGTAGCCCCTATAACATATGCTGCAATAGTCATTCCTTCCACCACCTGAGAGAAGTGGCGGTGAAGAAGAAACCTGTCCTTGAAGGTACCGGGCTCTCCCTCGTCAGCATTACAGACTACATACTTTTGCTCTCCCTCTTCTTCCATAGCCAGTTTCCACTTAAGCCCTGTGGGAAAGCCTGCTCCTCCCCTTCCTCTCAGGTTGGAGGCGATAATGTCTTCAAGAGTTTTATGAGGACTCACCTTTAGAACTTTTTCAAGGGCAGCTCCTAAGGTAAACTCCTCGTCTAAAAGGCTTCCCTTAGCCTGAATCTTGGAGACAACCCCCTCTTTGTAGGCAGCATAGATAGTCCCCTGACGGCAGCTCTCAATAATCTCAGGGATTTGGTGTACCTCTACCTTTGGTATGAGAAGGTCCTCTATGAGGATAGCTGGCCCCTGATCACACATTCCCAGACAGTTGCAGTATTCAAGGGAAAACTTTCCATCTGGGGTGGTTTCTCCAAACTCTATTCCAAGTTCATTCATAAGCTGGTCTGCGACCATCTCCTTTCCCTTCATATGACAGGAGATGGTTTTGCAGAGCCTTATGGTGTAGTTACCAATCTTTTTATCTTTATCAAAAAAACTATAAAAGGTAGAGGCCCCATATACCTCACTGGGATGGATCCCCAGTGAAAAAGCTACCTCTTGAAGGGCAGTCCCGTCAATCTTATGATATTTTTTCATAATTTCCTTTAAAACCGGCAGTATAGCAGACCTGTTTCCCCCATAATTATTAATCCAGGTCTTAATATCTTTCTGGAGTTCACTCCTCTTTATACTATTCATCTATATTTCCCTCCTCTGTCTAAAGAACCATCCACCTATCAGAAAGTATAGGATTATCAAAAGAAGAGGCAGCTCCGCTGCCTCTTCACTTATCTGTAAGTGTACTAAGACTCCATCTAAAAAACTTGTAAGTCCTTAGATTAAAAGGTCTTTAGCAGTTACTCCCTCAATATTATTTAGAGATGAAAGCATGGTACCCACCATGGAATCTTCTGAATTAACTTCTAAAAGTATTAGTCCTGAAGGACTGCAGGCACTGCTTCCGATGTCGTGAAGCCCCAGCCTTACCTTGATAAGGCAGCCGTTTTCAGTAAGGATATTCTGCACAGTGACAGCTGTTTCCTGACGGTTTTCCATTTTGATAGCAACAAGTTTGTAGTTCATTTATTTCCTCCTTGATAGTTATAGTTCCAATAAAAAGCCATAAATTAAAATTTATTGTCTTGATGTTTATTCGCAGTTCCCAGTAATTTCCTTTACTAAAAACTAAAAATCCCCTCAAAAATGAGGGGATTTTTTATCTTAATACAGATATCTGAAGGAGCAGGATATATCCCTAAAATACCTATATAACAATTAGACCATTTTTAACGAGGATTCCGAAGAAGAAGGAAAGAGCACCCATGCCAAAATAAACCATTACTAAAAACTCGATACTACCCAGTTTTTCCTTCCTAAATTTTTCCAATTTTTCCAACATAATTAATCCTCCTCTATAATAATCTGAAATCCCTTTTTTCCGTTAACCAGATATCTACCCAGACCAAGATCGCTTATCTTTAATCTTCTGTAGAAATACTTTAACTGCTGATAGAGATCGGTCTTGTTAACAAATATCTTTCCGGTTTTGTCCCTTACGACTACTTCATTATCTTTTAATAAGATAAGTAACTCGGATTTTTTCATGTTATCATCTCCTGCATTGTGGAATATTTCTTCTTGATCTATGCAGTTATTTTATAGGAAAAGCAGAAGTTGTTCTCGACAGATGTCGTTTTGAAGGAAAGGGGGAAGAACTGAAAGTGACGGGCGGAAAGAAAAGTCAGAAAAATAAAAAATCCCTGCTATACCCGGATATGGGTATAGCAGGGATTATAAATGTTTTTAAAGTTCTTCAATCATCAGGATAGAATCAGCATTGATTCTGTTTTTCTTTCCAGTAATATCTTCATATTCATAAAAACCACTTTTTTTATTAAATTTAACTTCGTCTCTTGCATCGATAGTTGTATTGTCCTTTAAAGTAATTCTCTGAGGACTAGCACATCCTGTAAGAATTCCAGCTACAAAGACCATAGCTATTATATTTTTCAACTTCACCTTATACCTCCTTGTTCACATCTGCTGTATTATATTATAACAAATTTTTATATATTTTTTAACTGAAAACTTAATTTTGTCATACTTTTTTACAAAATACTTGAAAAAAATTAAAAAAACTTATTATTTATGATCCCGGAGTATGTTTTTTCAGCAGGGCCTGTGAAAAATCACCAGATACTCAGGATAGAGATCCCGGTCTTTTTAAGTTTTTCTGAGTTCACTCTGGCGTCCCTAAGAAAAAAGACCATATCCTATATGGAGATTTTCTCACAGGTAATGGTTTTTTAACACGAAACTTGTCGTATTAAAGGAAAAAAATTAAAATTAAAATATAGGATATGGCAACAGAGATATTGTATATTCAATATATAGATGGAAGGGAGAGGGTAGAAATGAAGATAATTTTTGTATATAATGCAGATAGCGGGTTTATCAATACAGTTATGGATATAGGACATAAGATTATAAGTCCAGAGACCTACAACTGTAATCTATGTGGTCTTACCTTTGGGAATTTTAAGGAAAACTCCAGGTGGAAGGAGTTTAGGGAGGAGACCAGTGTGGAGATGGAGTTTCTTCACAGGGATGAGTTTGAAAGGAAGTATAAAAAAGATTTAAATTATCCGGTGATCCTTAAAGAGGTAGATGGTATTCTGGAAATAGCTATTTCAAAGGGAGAGCTTGAAAACTTTAAAGATATAGAGAAGCTGATAGAGGCTGTATCTAAGATATAGTATAAGGGGAGGAAAAGAGTATGAAGAGAATAACTGTGGTAATAGTAATAGCCTTTTTGATTGTAGTGGGTCTGTTTACAAATATGAGGTGGAAGAGGAACTTTAAAAATTTCAAAGCGGAAACAGTGGGGCTTAACAGAATAGTAACGGTATATGATTATAATGGCGGAGTAATAAGGCAGTGGGAGGGAAGGATACTTGTAGACGGTAACGGAGACAGGACCAAGATAACAACAAGTGATGCTAAAACCTTTATAGTAGATGGTGGTATTGTTATAATAGAGGAAAAGCAATAGTGGAAGGAAGGTTTTTCCGGGAATTTTTTCCGGGATTAAAGACTGGTAGCAGCAGAGGAGATCAGGTATGGTCTCTGATATAGAATGGAGAGTTAGATTATATTCTTGAAAAAACAGGAATAAAGGAAGTATCAGATATAAAGGTAATAACTACTCCTATAAATGGGAGGATTATATAATAAAAAATAGAAAGAACCCCTGGTATAATTCCAGAGGTTCTTTTTATTTTGATTATTTTTCATACAGGCTCATGATAGACTGATTTTTCATAAGTCTTTTGATAGTTTCAGAAAATAAAGTATCTGCTGAAAGAATCACGAGTTTGTCTACCATATTTTCTTCCCTCTGGAAGATAGAATCTGTTATAAAGACCTTTTTAACAGGTGAAGCCTCTATATTTTTAATGGCATCTCCACTAAAAAGACCATGAGTAGCAGCAGCATAAACTTCCACAGCTCCATGATTACAAGCCAGGTTAGCTGCAGAAACTACAGTACCAGCTGTGACAATCATATCGTCTATAATGATAGCTTTTTTACCTGTAACATCACCAATAAGATCCATAACTTCAGAGGAATCCACATCACTGTGTCTTCTGTCTATGATAGCTATCTTACAATCCAGCCATTCAGCAAGCTTTCTGGCCCTTTTAACAACACTGGTATTAGATGCTATTACCACCATATCGTTTCCAGAGAGACCACTTTCAATAAAGTTGTTTGCAATAATGGGCATAGCCTGAAGGTTATCTAAAGGAATATCGAAAAACCCCTGTAGCTGGTCTGTATGGAGGTCCATAGTGATAACCCTTGTAGCTCCTGCTGTAGTAAGGAGGTTTGCCACAAGCTTGGCAGTAATGGGTTCTCTGGGACTTGCTTTTCTGTCCTGTCTGGCGTAGCCAAAGTAAGGAATTACAAGGTTGATACTTTTTGCAGATGCTCTTTTTAGGGCATCTATGAATATAAGGAGCCCCATAATATTTTCATTTACCGGCATAGATGTAGACTGAACTACATAAACATCATCGCCTCTGACCGTTTCATCGATCTTGGCATAAAACTCCCCATCCTTGAACTTAAGAATTTTTGACTGTCCCAAAGGTATATTAAGCTTGTCAGCAATTTTACCTGCTAATTTACACCCTGAAGTACCTGAAAATATTTTGATATTTTGGCTCATTAAATCTTCCCCCTGAATTATAAGATTGGTGATCTATAAATTAATATTTTTAATAACTTAATATATCTGTGAATCTGAATTTAGTGGTATAAGAAGACGAAACTCCTTTTATAGTATGGGAATATTATAGCATAAGTAGAGGGGGAAATCTAATAGATGTAGATGAAAAAAAGATATAAAAGAAGTATAGAGGGAGTAGAAAGTAGAGGGTGTTAATAAAGTTTAGGGGAGTAATAAAGAAGCGTGACGCTTCATGTCAGAAACCAAAGATATTAATGATTATGATTTATGACACTCAGTTAATGAATTAACTGAGTACCATAAATCTATATAAGATATAGTTTCTTAAAGTATAAAAAAGAGAATGCAGATATAAGCCTGCATTCCCTTTAAGATTAAATATTATGATGGTGTTTTTTATAGTCTTTATGATGCTTGTAACCCTTAGACCAGAAGTCTGCATTTTTAACCCCCATCTTTGTAGAGTTATAGTGGGGATCTATTCCTGCAGCCAGCTGCTCCTCGTAATCCTTTAAACAATCAAGAGCTGGTTTTCTAAGAAGGATAATGGCAATAATATTTAACCATGCCATGAGCCCTACTCCTACATCTCCCATTCCCCAGGCAAGGGAAGCAGTCCTCACAGCTCCGTAGTAAACAGCAGCTAAGAGTACAAAACGCATGAAGTTGATAACTCTTTTATGGTGGTGACCAGATTTAAAGAGGTAGAGTATACAGGTTTCAGCATAGTAGTAGTAAGCCATGAGAGTGGTAAATGCAAAAAGAAACAGTGCAATAGCTACAAACTTGCTACCAAAACCAGGGATAAGACTATCTACAGCCATCTGGGTATAAGCTGGTCCATAATCTACTCCAGGTACATTTTCAACGATAAATCCGCCTACTTTATTCTGAACATTGTATGCCCCTGTGAGAAGGATCATAAATCCAGTGGCACTACAGACAAATAATGTATCAACATATACAGAGAATGCCTGAACCAATCCCTGCTTTGCAGGGTGAGAAACCTCTGCAGCGGCAGCAGCCATAGGACCTGTACCCTGTCCTGCTTCATTGGAATATATCCCACGTTTTACTCCCCATGAAATAGCCATCCCAAGGATACCACCAAAGGCAGCATCTACACCAAAGGCACTCTTAAAAATAAGAGCGATAACAGCGGGAAGGTGAGCGATATTAACGCCTATGATAATGAGGGCGATAAGGATATAAGCACCTGCCATAATAGGTACCAGGATCTCAGCAGCCTTACCCATACGGTGAACTCCACCGAATATAATACAGGCTAATAAAGCAACGATAACAGCACCTGTTATATAGGGACTGATACCAAAGGCAGTGGTTATACCAGCTGCAATACTATTGGCCTGAACCCCAGGAAGGAGTAGCCCCATGGCTATAACTGAGGAAAGGGAAAATAGTACAGCATACCATTTCATTCCAAGACCTTTTTCTATATAGTAGGAAGGTCCCCCACGATAAAGGTTATCCACTTCTTCCTTGTATATCTGAGCCAGAGCGGCTTCTACAAAGGCTGAACCGGCACCTAAAAATGCAATAACCCACATCCAGAAGAGAGCTCCGGGACCACCAAGGGCAATAGCTGTGGCAACACCTGCGATATTACCAGTACCTACCCGTCCGGAAACAGCGAGGGCGAAAGCCTGGAATGAAGAAACACCCTGCTCCGATTCCTGTCCTCCAAAAAGTAACGTCACCATCTCCTTTAGGTGACGTATCTGCATAAACCTTGTAACGAAAGTGAAGTACAGACCGGTAATCAGCAAGAGATAGACCAGTACCGGACTCCAGATGACACTGTTGAGAAAATCAATAATACTACTCATAAAACCTCCTTCTAAAATTAAGTTATAGTAGTTTATAAAGCTCTTGTTTATTTTTTACCTTAGTTTACTTTTATTAGAAGGGGGCGATATTTCCTTTATATTAATATATAAGTATCGATACTTCATTTGTTTTGTGAAGTGTTATAAGAGATTTTACTGATTTAAGATAATAAAAAAACCACCTGGAAGGTGGTTTTTTTGTTAAACTATAGGGTTAGTTGCAATGATGATAGTTGTTATCATTACTGCAAAGTAAGCAACAGGTTTATAGTTCTTCTTCTCTTCACATAGAACTCCGAAAAGTCCTAATCCTAAAACTGCAGTCAGGATAAGAAGCATAGGTACTCTTACAATTAAATCCATTTTTTCACAACTCCTTTCATATGAATCTCTGACATTTTACAGCATCTCAAAAGGAAACAAAAGACATTTTTTTATGAAATGCCGTATATTGTCCGCAAGATAAGGAGTAAAGGAGGGCGGAGAGAGATTATATATATTATATGGTATGATTAATCAACATAAGTGATATATATGTAATCCCGGTAAGGAGTTGAAGTAAAGGGTCTTATAGCAGGATTATCCGCTGGAGACAGAGAGAGCAGAGAGGGGAAAAAAGTCCACCTGCAGCTTTTGCAAATACCCGTTTAAAATGATATAATTTAACTTTGTTTAAAGAGGTCAGGAGGAAGTATGAACCGTCTATTTGATATTATAAATAATTTTACAACTGTAAATAACTTTAGCTTTTCCAAAAAATATGTAGAATTTAAAGACCTGGAAACAACGGGACTCACAGTGGATACCCTGTATAAAAACGGGAGCAGCGGCTCTATAAAAGATGAACCCATCAGTAATATACTGGGATGTGCCAACAGAGGTGGACTGAGATATAAGGGAACCATGAAAAACTCCATATCAGAGGTGGACTATATAGTTCTTTACTCTAACTTGGCGGAACCCCATGTACCTGACTACTTTATCACTCCAGCCAGTTTATTTATGTACTATGGAGATAACCGAAGGGGAAGGGATATATTAAGTACCCTTAAAAAGGGAAACCTTATACTAAAAAACTGTTTTGATTTTCTTCATGAGGGAAAGAGGGATAAAATACCTCCAATCTTTGTCTTTATCAGAGGAGAAAACGGAAGGGGAGTAATATTTAAGGGAGTAGCTGTGCCAGGTGCTTCGGGACTGAATATAAATAACGATCTTATAAAGGTGGAGATGGCCCACCAGGGGGAGACCTTCTTAAACTATAAGGCTACTTTTACTATCCTTGATATCAAAAGTATCTCAAGGGAGTGGATAGAGGATGTTATGAGGGGAGATATTATCACTGAAAATACTCCTGAAACCTTTAAAAAATGGAAAGAAAAGGGGATCTACACACCTCTTTCACTATAAAAAGGACCCCTTAGCATAGAAGGGGTCCTTTTTAAGGAAAGTTATTTATTTTTAGGAACCTTGTGAAGACAGTAGATAAGACCACCCCATATGGAGAGACAGCCAATGGACATCATTATTATTGCTCCTGTATTCATACTACAACCTCCTTATCATCTTTAATCTTCCACTTTTTCAGAAAGAAAACTGTAGATGCAATAGCCATAAGAATCAGACCACCCCATCCAAACAATAGATTAGCTTTCATCTGTAAAGGGTCGAGCTCTGTAGTCTTTTTAAATACATCTATATAATTGGTTATTACAGTGAGTCCAAGCAAAAATGGAGAAAAATACTTAATAAGAATGTTAAAGGATTTTCCGACTTTAAAGTCAGAGTATTCATTGGCATCTAACCTTATTTTTTCCACCCCGTAATAATAGGAGATTAGGACAGCTTCAAATAATCCCACTGTGGTGATGAGGTAGCCTGAAATATGCACATCAACTATATCTAAAATATAATTGAAACCTGCATAGGTGGAAAAGAATACACTCCCTATAAAGCCTACGCATGAAATATATCCCACCATTGTTTTTCTGTCGATACTAAACTTATCAAGAGCAGCAGTGGAAAATGATTCCAGCATAGAAATAGAAGAGGATAATCCAGCGATAAACAAACTAAAAAAGAATAGTAAACCGATAAATCCCTGAAGGACTGTATTTGATGTCATAGTAGATATTGCTATAGGAAAAGCAATAAAGGCAACTCCTGCTCCATTTCCAAAGGAATTAAAATCTACCCCTGTGGTTTTTACAAGGAAACCAAGGGTAGAAAAAACTGTAATTCCAGCAATAAGGTCAAAGGAAGCATTTGAAAGGACCGTAATAAAGGAATTGTTAACTATATCAGACTTATCATCTAAATAGGAACCATATGCAATCATAACTCCCACAGCCAGAGTAGTTGAAAAAAATACCTGGGAGTAGGCAGCTACCCATATTCCCGGATTTAATATTTTACTAAAATCCGGAGTAAATAATGCATTTAATCCCAGAACAGCTCCGTCTAGTGTAAGAGTTTTAACCATAAAACTAATCATCATTATAATAAGTAAAGGTACAAAAACTTTAGACATCTTTTCAATTCCGTTGGAGATTCCATTTCTTACAATAAGCCAGTTTGCTATCCAGACGATAATTACAAATGAAAGGAGATATTTACTGACTCCAGCTGAAAAATCAAAGGCATTTTCACCTCCGCCAACTATCATCCCCATTATACTCCCAGGGTCTGACATCCAGTTTACTATACCCAGCATATGCCCTACAGACCATACCATAAAGATGATCGATATGGAGATGATAACACTATAAAACATCATAACAACGATAGGAATCATAACCTGGATCCATCCCAGCCACTCCCATTTTTTACCTAAGTTTGCAAATGCTTTAATAGAGCCTCCTTTTACCCTCCGACCATAGGTATACTCTAAAATCATCAGGGGAATAGCACAGGTAAATAAAGCTACAGCATAGGGAAGAAAAAATGCTCCTCCGCCATTTTTATAAGCCTGAAAGGGGAAACGCCATAGGTTTCCTAACCCTATAGCAGCACCTATAGCAGCGAAAATAAATCCTCTCCTACTCTTCCAGACATCTCTTTTTTCAGACATTAATCTCCTCCTTATTAAAATAAATTAAAAAAACCATGAGAATAAACTTATAGTGTTTAATTATTAAATGAAGTTAAAGAATATAAGCAGGTCAAAGATGAAAAACTATGTGGTGAATTAAGTATAAATAAGATGAAAATGAAAGTATAAGTATGGGAATGAGTTTAGTATAAAGCAGGTAACAGATATAGCAGGGTGATTAAAAAAGTGATTTAGACGGACCTGTATTTGGTTATATTAAAGGTGGATTGGTAGAAAATATAATAAACTGGCAGATACAGCAAGTATACCTACCAGTTTAAAATTTTATTTGAGTGGTTCTAGTTTTGCAGTGAAGTGTCTGAGTACAGGGGGTTCCCATGTGATCTTATACCCCTTTATATCATGAGCTCTTTTTTTGATGTTTTCAAGGGCAAGAGCTACCACATCAAAGTGCGACTGAGTATAAACTCTTCTAGGGATGGCAAGTCTTGTGAACTCCATCTCAGACTGTATCTGAATACCTGTCTCAGGATCATTCCCCATCATATATGAACCGATGTCACAGGATCTGATACCAGCCTCTATATATAGCTCACAGGCAAGGGTATGTCCCGGGAACTCGGTATACGGGATATGAGGAAGAAATTCCTTGGCATCCAGAAATACTGCATGGCCTCCTACAGGATACTGGAATGGTATATCTTTTTTCTGAAGAAGTCCCCCCAGATACTGGATCTGACCTATTCTGTATCTCAGATAATCTGATTCAGTTCCCTCATATAGTCCTATTGCCAGGGCTTCAAGGTCTCTTCCTGCCAGTCCTCCATAGGTAACAAACCCTTCATATGGAATAGTAAGTCCCCTTACCTTTTCATAGAGTTCTTTATTATTTTTTACCCCTATAAGTCCCCCCATATTAACTATGGCATCTTTTTTGGCACTCATAGTAAAGGCATCAGCATAGCCAAACATCTCTCTTGTGATATCTATTATAGATTTATCTGCATAGCCTTCCTCTCTTATCTTAATAAAGTGAGCATTTTCAGCATATCTGGCAGCATCTATAACTACCGGAATATTATATTTCTTTGCTATCTCACTGGTTGTTCTCATATTTTCCATAGATACCGGCTGTCCTCCGGCACTGTTGTTTGTGATAGTCATAATGATAAGTCCGACACTGTCTGCACCTACTTCATTTATATATTCTTCCATTCTGCCAGTATCCATATTTCCCTTAAATGGAGAAAAAGTCCTGGTATCTTTGGCTTCAGCCACTACAATATCCACAGGTTTTGCCCCTAAAAGATCCACATGCCCCCTGGTGGTATCAAAGTGCATATTTGAGATACACTTCTTTCCTGCTGTGAGCAGACAAGGAAAAAGAACCTGCTCTGCAGCTCTTCCCTGGTGTACAGGCTGAACAAAATCATAGTGGAAGATATCATTAACAGCGGCTTTCACATTCCTAAACCCTCTGGCACCTGCATAGGATTCATCCCCTCTCATCATTCCTGCCCACTGGGAATCACTGAGAGCTCCGGTACCACTATCTGTAAGGAAGTCGATATATACATCTTCAGAGTTAAGACCGAAAAGGTTGTAGTTGGCATCTCTTAGTTTTTCAACTCTTTCCTCCCTTGTGGTCATCTTTATAGGCTCAACTGTCTTGATTTTAAATGGTTCTGCGATATACTGTGTCATAAAATCCCTCCATCAAATATGATCTGTTTCTTTCATTAAGAGTCTACCCCACAAGATAGAGTCTTTATATTGACTTTAAATAAAATGTGTAATAATCTTAGTAAAAAATATAGTTTGGCAGGAAAGTTATGAAAAAATAGTGGCTATTTTCAACTGAAAAATTTCATAGGGGAGTGAATAAAGACGATGAACTATAATTTAGGACTGGTGGGGCACCCAGATGTAAATAAGAGGATAGGAAGGATTATAGAGGAGAATTTTGATAATATAACTCTCTATCCAGTGGATATAGTGGATGAAGGTGACCTCTTCAGAGGAATGAAGAGAATAAAGAGGCTGGGGGGAGCGTGTAACGGTATCCTATATACTGCAAGGGATATCCATTATATATGCAACAACAGGTTAGACCACAGTATAGTCAATACATATATTGAAAGTACCAAGGGAGATATATTTAAAGCTATATTCAGTGGCAGCTATCACAAGGGAGCAGATATAAGAAAACTGAGCGTAGATACACTTTCCTATAAAAGGGTATGGGAGGCATTCAGCGACCTTGGAATAGGGGAAGAGTGTAATATAAAGATAATAAAACCTGCCTATACAGACAGTGGCTTTGTGGAAAAAGCAATAGCGGAGCACTATAATAACTATAAGTATGACGGATCATTTTGCATAACTCAGATAACAGCAGTGAGGGATGCTCTTATAAAAAAGGGTGTAGGGGCAGTGCTTTTAGAAACAGACAGGGATGAGGTGATAAAAAGGATAAATAACCTCATATCCAAGAGCTTTTCCGTAAAGGACGATGACCAGGATCAGGTGGCTATAACTATAACTCTGAGCAACCTCAATGAAAATATAGTATTAAATGACAGTCAGCACAGTGTAATCCTGGAATATAACAGGATCATGGAGGAGGTTTTCTGGTTTGCTGAACGGGTGGATGGGGCCTACTGTACCAATGGAAATAAATCGTATACTATCTTCTGCAACAGAAAAAGTATTGAGTATGAGACCAGTCACTTTTCAAGGCTGGAACTACTGGATTCCATAGGGGAGAAGCAGGTGGTATACGTAGGAATAGGAGTGGGGTATGGGAGAAGTTTTAAGGAAGCTATAAAACACTCGGTGATAGCTAATATCAGAGCGGTGGATGAAAAAAGAAACAGTGCCTATGTGGCATATGGTACAGAGAAGATAGCAGGACCATTCCTCCCGTCAAATGAGATGAAAAATCACAAGACTACAGTCTTTGACGCCAGACTGGAGCAGATAGCTAAAAGGTCGGCTGTGAGTATAAACACCATATATAAGATAAACTCAGCTCTAAAGAAAACCAATACCTATACCTCAGCAGAGGTAGCTCAGATCATGGGAGTTACCAGAAGATCAGCCAACAGAATACTGGAAAAACTGGAAAGGGAAGGTTTTGTAGAGGGAGTAACTATGAAATCCAACGGGGGCAGGGGAAGACCTAGCAGGATAATCAGGTTTATGTTTTAAAAAAAGAAGACACAGGAATGTGTCTTCTTTTTTTATTATTATTGGGGGAGCCTTTAAAGATCACTTATCATCCACACATCACAGCTATTGTGGATAGTGCCTCCTATGGGTTTATCGAGATGGGTGAAGCCAGACCTTTCATAGAGGGCGATGGCAGCCTTCATGTTGGAAAGGGTATCCAAATAACACTGTTTATATCCCTGACTTCTTGCAAAGTCAAGACATCTTTTAACAAGGGTACTGCCTATACCCAGCCCTCTTCCCTCTGGAAGAAGAAATAATTTTTTTAATTCACAAATGTTGAGAGTTTCATCAAAGGATGCTATACCTCCGCCCCCTACCACTATACCGTCGATTTTGGCTATAAAATACACAGCTCTCTCTTCTGCTCTATAGTGTCTGCTCATATTTAATACTTCATCATCTGAGGGGCCAAAGCCCTCTCCAATAGCACCAAACTCGGTTCCTACCTTTCTTATAATCTTACATATTACTTCATCGTAGGAAGGGGATATTTTTTCAATTATATATGACATGGATCACTCCTTGGGAGGTCAGGGACTTCTTTTGGTTCCGCCTCTGTATTTTTAAACTGATACAGTTATACAACAAGACCAGAGAGATTTCAGAATTTTTCGACAATTTTTATGGTTCAGAAGTGAGTATTATAATTTTTGATACCTTTGATCTTTAGAATTAAGAGTTTAGGGGGGCTTTGGTTTCTTATGCTAACTGAGGTTCCTGTATCCAAGGACACGAGTTTTAGGATATCTCTGAACCTTCACCTGGTCTCTCTGGTTTCCTCTATGAGAGCGAGCTTTTATTCAGATAAATTAAAGCTTCATCTGATGAAGGGTCAATCTATGTCTTTTTCTAAAGAAACTTTATTCCCTGAGTAGAGAGTACATCCCCCGAAGATAAAGCTTCTGATCTTCATATCAACAAAACCAGCTGATTCTATGAGATCGCCCAGTTCCTCTCTGGAGATAAAGGCTGACACAGATTCATTGAGCCAGGAGTATTCTCCTGAAGAACCGGTGAATAATCTTCCGAAAAATGGAACGATATGTCTGCAGTAGGCTGAAAGGACTCCTTTTAGAAGGGGGGATTCAGGATAGAAGGCTTCCATACAGAAAAAACCTCCCCCAGGTTTTAATACACGGTATATCTCCTGAAGAGTCTTTAGGTAATCTGCGGTATTCCTTATACCAAAGGAGATGGTTACTGCATCAAAGGAATCATCTGCAAAGGGAAGGCTGAGAGCGTCCCCCAAGACAAAATCAATATTAGAAAGGTGGCTTTTTAGAGACCGCGTCCTTGCTACCTGGAGCATAGCACTGCTGAAATCAAGAGCTGTAACATGTGACTCAGTGAGGCGGTTGGATATCCCCATGGCGATATCTCCTGTACCAGAGCATACATCCAGGATCGTCCTGCTATCAGAGGGGATACCGTGGATGAGATTTTTCTTCCAGAGTCTGTGCATCCCAAGGGTAATAATGTCATTCATAGGATCGTAGCTAGAGGAAACCTTCTGAAAGACCGAAAAGACTCTATTCTTTTTATCTGATTTTTCTGTCATGACAGACTACCTCCACTGAGGATCTCTCCCAAAAGAATAAAGATATACAGGGAAAAGAAGAATACTCCTGAAAAAACAGAGTTCTTCATTACAGCTGACCTGCTTTTAAGGGAGATATTTTCAGGTACAATAAATCTGAGGTTCTTCCACACAATGGGGAGGGAAAGAACTATAAGAAGCATAGAGGATGGAAGGAGTCCTCTAAATACAGATAAAAATACAAGAAGATACATAAGAATATAGGAAAACTTCAGAATAATGATAGACCTGCTTCTTCCTATAAGGATGGGAAGGGTCACTCTGTTATTCCTGTCTTTCTCTATATCACAGAGACCATTTGTGAGGAGGATAGATCCTATATAGAGGATAACAGGGATGGATATAGATACTATATTCATATTGAGGGACCTGCTCTGAATATAGTAGGCAAGCCAGGTAATAAGACCTCCCATGGTGAACCCCGAAAAAAACTCTCCTAAAAAGGTCTTTGAGATAGGAAGAGGGCCGGCGGAATAAAAAAGTGCCACAAGAAAGCCTGTTATACTGATAATTATCACTACTATCCCCCTCTGAAGGATGAGGTAGAAAGCAGGGAAAGAGGTAATAATAATGATAACTGCAACGAGTTTTTTTATCTGAGAAAGGGGGATATCGTCAGTCACAAGGACAGACCCTTCCTGGTCATAGATGGTTTCTTCTGTATCGGTCCCGTCTATAAAATCAAAATAGTCATTGGTAACATTGCAAAAGCACTGGAGACCCACTGCTGATAGAAGAAGGGCAAAAAATAAATCTATCCTGAAATATCCGACATTGTACACAGAATAAAGTGTTCCTATAACCACCGGAATAATGGATGCAGGCCATGTGCCCGGTGCAAGAAGTGCGGTTATTTGTTTTATAGTCATACTTATCCCCCTTGTAATTTTATTTACTCATATCTAAGATTAATATATGCAGGAAGGGATAAAACCCTTTTTTATCTGTAAAATTAAATCTATTTTTAAAAAAATATGCCCTTATATAAAAATCAATAATGCAGGTTTTTAACAACACTAAAGATAATGATGGGAAGATCATCCTGGAAATCTCCCTGTACCTAAAGGGTTTTAAAGGCATAGACTTTTATTAATTTTTTTTAAATTGACAATCTAAAATCAATATAGTATCATAATTATAGATATTACAGATAATAGTTGTCTGTAATTGAAAAAAGATAGATTTAATAATTGCTCATACAAGGTGGGGAAGGGTTGGAGATATCAGGATGAATATATAGTTAGTTGATTAAAGGAGGACAAAATATGTTAAATGAAAAATTATTAGAGATATTATCTCATGAAACAGACGGAGCAGTTACAATCGTATCTCAGGGAGAAAAGGGAGCCCATCTTGTAAATACATGGAATAGTTATATAGAGGTAGTTGACGGGGACAGGCTGCTGATACCCATAGCAGGATTTAAAAAGACAGAGGATAAC
>Ga0209379_10001306_pt1 | contig 16736 bp, 16 predicted proteins | sample tdDd001_FD_187124 | JGI IMG/M metagenome (GOLD analysis project Ga0209379, IMG submission 187124) | Marine sediment microbial communities from the Atlantic coast under amendment with organic carbon and nitrate - tdDd00.1 (SPAdes)... | ecosystem: Environmental > Aquatic > Marine > Coastal >...
ACTCAATCTCCCACTTACATAACGAGGTCTGTAACTTATAAAGGCCATAATAAGAATATATGCACTTACTAAACTTTTGAAAGTGGCTCCCTTTCTTGTTTCGTTCTTTGGGTGAGCAAAGAATGAAAGGAATTTACTTAAGAGTCACCACCGTACATCCCAGTCCGCCTTCATTTTGGTTTCCTGTTCTGTATGTTTTTACATATCTGCACGTCTTCAGGTAATCCAGAATCCCTGTTCTCAGGGCTCCGGTTCCCTTTCCGTGGATTACATATATCTCATTGTATCCAGTTAAAAGAGCACTATCAAGGTATACTTCCAGTTCATGTATCCCCTCTTCTACCATCTTTCCTCTCAGGTCTACCTGAGATTTAGCTGCAGCTCTTCTGTTTACATGAGTTTTAGTATAACTCTTCTTCTTTGGCTCAACCGATTTATTAATATCATCCATCGATACTTCCAGTTTTAATATTCCTGCCTGTATCTGCACAGATTCCTTAGATGCTATTACTCTTGTGATTATTGCTTTCTGGTTCAGACTCTTTACAAATACTTCGTCTCCCTCTTTTAAGGTAATCTTTCTCTTTACCTTAGGCTTTTCCACTACTTTTTTACCCTTGTCATCATTTAATGCTGATCTCATCATATTCAGACTCTTCTGTAGCTTCTTAGCGTCATCTTTTTTATTCTCTTCACTCTGTATCTTATCTACCAGAGCCTTAGCCTTAGCCTGCATATCCTTCATCATCTTATCGGCCTGACCATAAGCATCCTTCAGTATTTCATTCTTTTCTTTTTCAAGGTTTCTTACCTTTTCTTCAAATTCAGCCTTAGTCTTTTCTGCATCTGATTTCAGCTTTTCCACTTCAGCCTTCATCCCGTCCAGCTCTTCCGACTGCTCTCTGATATTAGATATCATCGTTTCTACTTTTTTATCTTCATCACTTATATATGAATTGGCTCTCTCTATTACCTCAGGAAGGACTCCCAGTCTCTTGGCTATAATAAGGGCATTACTCTCTCCAGGAATTCCCATCAGAAGCCTGTATGTTGGTGACAGAGTCTCTAAGTTAAACTCCATAGAAGCAGTTTCTATCCCATCTGTATTATAACCATGAGCCTTTACCTCACTGTAGTGAGTAGATATCAGTGATTTACACTTCTTCTCTGTAAGATAATCTATTACAGCCATTGCAAATGCTGACCCTTCCATAGGATCTGTTCCGGACCCCAGCTCATCCAATAGGACAAGAGAAGCCTTGGTTACATTTTCTAGTATCTCCTGCACATTCTTAAGGTGTGCCGAAAATGATGACAGTGACTGCTCTATACTCTGCTCATCCCCGATATCTGCATATATTCCGTTAAAGTAACCTATACTTGTTTTAGGATCTGCAGGAATCGGTATTCCAGACAGAGCCATCAGTGTCAGTAGTCCTGCAGTTTTCAGTGCTACAGTTTTACCTCCTGTATTTGGTCCTGTTATAAGAAGAGTATTGTATCCTCTTCCTATTTCAAATGTCAGAGGTACTACCTCTCTTTCATGGATAAAGGGATGCCTTGCATCCACAAGGCTTATTACCTCTCTGGTATTAAGCTCAGGTATTACACATTTTTTTTCAAGGGAGTAGTTTGATTTAGCTGTCAGCTTATCGATATCAAGGATAGCGTCTCCTACCTTATATATCCCCTCTATATTCAGCCTTACCTGGTCTGTCAGCCTCATGAGGATCTTTCTTATCTCCTCTCTTTCCCTTACTTCCAGCTCTCTCATCTTGTTATTAAGAGACACTATCGTCAGAGGTTCGATAAATACAGTCTGACCACTTGCAGATCTGTCGTGCTCTATTCCCTTTATCTGGCCTTTAAAATCAGCCTTTATAGGAATTACACTTCTTCCCTCTCTCATAGTTACTATCTTTTCCTGGATAGCCTTAGCATAGCCAGGATTTGCAAACATATCATCAAACTTCTTCTTAATGTTGGCATTTATTATCTTTTGCTGTACTCTTATATCTCTAAGATCCAGTGATGCCTCATCCTTGATCTTTTTCTCATTGTCGATAGCTTTATTTATTAACTCTTCCAGTCCCTTGTATTGAGGTGTCCCTCTAAACTTCTGACTCAGATGCTTATATTTATCCAGTTCCTCCAGCTTGCCTATAAAGAGTCTGAATATTTTCAGATTCTCCTTTATATGCCATATCTCTTCAGGATCTAAATAACTACCTATAAGTTCTGATTTTCTGGCTATTTTTTTTATATTTTTCATCCCGGCAGCTTCCATTCCGCCGTCATACTTTACAAATTCCATAAATTCGCTTACCAGTGATAATTCTTTTTTTACAGAATTAAGGTCCTGATAAGGCATTATTCCCATTATTTCTACCTGTGAATCTTCTATATTGGAGTAACTGGCAATCTCTTCTCTAAGCTTGTCAAACTCCAAAACACTCAAACTATGATTGTTCATCTTAACCACCTTATGCCTAGATTTTTTCATTATATTATAACACAATAAAAACCTTTTGACTATGAAACACAGAGGGGGTCTCTGAAAAAAAGCTTGATATTTAATGGGGATAATGATATAATTATTTGCAAAATGTTTATAAGGAGGTGTAACTAATGAAAAGATGTGAAATTTCTGGTAAAGGAATGCAGTTCGGTCATAACGTATCGCACGCAATGAACTCAACTAACAGAGTTTGGAAGCCAAATCTTCAGCCTGCAACTATTCTTGTTAATGGACAATCACTTAAGGTTAAAGTTTGTACTAAGATTCTTAAGACGGTAAAAGGTGCTACGGAAGTAGAAACTATGAGAGTTCTTAAGGCTAATGCAGATACTCTTAGCCCAAGAATCCAAAAGGTACTTGCTAAGTAATTCCAATAAAAAAAGACAGTGATTTTAGATGACCTGTCTTTTTTTATTGGGAAAATTTAGAATATTTAATGAAAACTACCAACCTAGAGGGATGAATTCCATGCTTCTAGGTTTTCTTTTTCTCTTTCCATCCTTTCCTTTATCTCTTCATCGCTACGCATTCCCCAGGTATCTGCCTTTTTTTCAGGCACCTCTACTACCTTTACCACCTTAGGCTCACTTGCTGCGATCTTTATACTCTCTGTATTACTTCTTCTGGCCATATTTTCAGCCTCTATCTCTTTTTCAAACTTTTTATTATTAGATTCTATTAAAGCTCCACCTGCTGCTCCCAAAGCTGCTCCTATCCATGCTTCTTCATTTCCGCCTACAAGATGACCTACTGCTGCTCCTATACCGGCTCCTGCTGCTGCTCCCTTTACTCCTGCCTCTAGATTGGCAAACACTGTTACCATTACTAATACAAGTATCATAGCTCTTTTTTTCATAACCTCAACTCCCTTCTTAAGACTATTATATCATCATTTTTTTCACTGACTAACTTAAATTTTCTATAAAAAGGCTCCACTCTATCCCTTGTTCCCTCTATCTCTTACCTTTCTTTACTTTGTCAGAAATTCCAAAACAAGAAAAGATGCTTCGCCTCATTCGACTGGGTACTTGGCTGATAATCAATGATAATTTATGAATATGATTAGCAGTACTTGCCTGTAACTAACGATATTAATGAGCATGATTACTGGTACATAGTTTATAGTTAAACTGTGCAGACTGGTCAAGACTTCTGAGTTTCCTTTATAGTTTCTTAAAGTATAAAAAAAAGACCAGCATAAGCTGGTCTCTTAAAATTTACTTCTCTACTTTTGTATATGGAAGTAAAGCTATGTTTCTAGCTCTTTTGATTGCAGTAGCAATCTTTCTCTGAAGCTTTGCAGAAGCACCATTAGCTCTTGCAGGCTTTATTCTTCCCTTATCGTTTAGGAAGTTAGCAAGTACATCTACGTTCTTGTAGTTGATATCTGCTTCCTTTACTCTAAGTCTAGGTTTTCTTCTTCTTCTTGGTTTTCTGAAATCTGACATGTGTTACACCTCCTGAGATTTTTTTAACGGGACATCCCCATATTAGATAACAGGAATTACTTCCTGCTATTGAAATAAAATTACTTTTGCTTAACTACTATGTATCTCATTAGACCTTCAGTAATGTTAAGCTTTCTTTCTACTTCAGTTAGATTAGTTCCGTCCATCTCAAAAGTAGTAAGTACATAGAATCCACTTGTCTTCTTATCGATAGGATAAGCAAGCTTTCTCTCTCCCCACTTTTCAGTTTTAAGTTCAGCAGCTCCGTTTACAGTAAGAGTTTCCTCCACCTTAGCAACAAGTGCATCTCTACCATCAGCCATAACAGTTGGGTTGATAACGAACATCATTTCATATTTTCTCATTGATTTACCTCCTCCCTTTGGTTTGTGCCTAAGAATCTTATGTTCTTAAGCAGGGCAAGGACTATTATATCAGTATTTTGATACTTTTACAAGCATTATTATTTATTTTCTAACCCAAGGTGGAAGATCTAAATCATCCTCAGTTGATGACGCTGGAGTAGATGCTACCTGAGGATTTTCATCCTTCTTAGGCTCAGTGGGAGCTACATTTATGAAAGGTTCAGTCTTGTGGTCCTCTTCCATAAAGTTAGTTGCTACTACTGTTACCTGGATTTTATCTCCATAAGTTTCATCGATTACAGTTCCAAACATTACATCCTCTGCTGTTTTTCCAGCTGCGTCTCTTACAAGGTTTGATACTGAGTAAGCTTCCTGTAATCCTAAAGACATAGATCCTGTAATATTGATAAGTATCTTACTTGCTCCAGATATTGATTTTTCAAGTAGTGGTGACATCAGGGCTTTTTCAGTTGCTTTTGCTGCTCTGTTTTCACCTTCAGCTTCACCGAATCCAATCATAGCCATCCCTGAATCTTCCATACTTGTTCTTATATCTGCAAAGTCTAAGTTGATTAACCCTTGCTGAGTTACAAGATCTGCTACACCTTTTATTCCTATTTTAAGGATATTGTTTGCTTCCTTGAATGCATTCTGAAGAGTTATAGTCTTTTCTGGCAGTTCAAATAGCTTATCATTAGGAACTACAACAAGAGAGTCTACAAACTCCTTCATCCCATTGATCCCGTGATCTGCATTATTCATTCTCTTTCTTCCTTCAAAGGTAAATGGCTTAGTTACTACACCTACAGTCAGTACCCCTAATTCCTTTGCTATTTTAGCAATAATCGGTGCAGAACCAGTTCCTGTTCCTCCACCCATTCCTGCAGTTATAAATAGCATATCAGTTTCTTCTAATAATGCTTTTATCTTTTCGATATCTTCCTCTGCTGCCTGCTTACCGATCTCAGGGTTAGCTCCTGCTCCCAGTCCTCTTGTCAGCTTTTCTCCCAGCTGTATTCTTATATCCGCCAGTGAGTTATGTAGATCCTGAGCATCTGTGTTAGCTGCTATATACTCTACTCCGTCTACTCCTCCGGATATCATGTCATTGATGGCGTTTCCACCTCCACCACCAGCTCCTATTACTTTTATTCTTACTAAAGACTCATTGGTCTGTATCATAATAACTGCCTCCCGCTCTCCTAAATAAATTCCTTTATCCAGCCTATAATATTGTCAAAAGTTCCAGACTTTTTAGTTTCTTTCTTTACTTTCTCTTTAGGGTTTTCACCTGATGTTTTTACAGTTTCCTTCTTTTCTACACTGGGTTCCTCTGGTAATACCTCTTCTTTTATAACCTTTTCTCCAGGATGCTTTATTCTAAAGTGTTCCTTTTCAAGAACCTCTAGTAGTATCCCAAGAGCTGTGGAATATGAAGGTTCTGCCTCTACCATTCCTCTTAGTTTTATAGGAGCTCCTACCTTCACTTTATAGCTGAGGTTCTTTGCCAGCTCCTCCACTACTTCATCTATACAGGTAGCTCCTCCAGTAAGAATTATCCCATTTCCCAGATATCCTTTAAACCCTGATTCTTCAAGAGCTTTAGACATATAGTTTACTATATCCCCACTTCTGGCATCCAGAACTTTTCTTATGGTTGCTGTATTAAAGGATTTTACTTCACCTTCAACAATCATCTCTACATTTTCTTCTGTTCTTCTCTCTTTATACAGTTCCCTCAGCTTCAGGGCTTCTTCCTTGTCCACCTTAAACATATAGCTTAAATCATTTATATAGTGCATTCCACCGATGGGAATACTTTTTGAATAGATAAGTTTACCATTTTTAAAGATTATAAGATCGGTAGACCCCTCTCCTATATCAGCCAAGGCTACACCCATTCTCTTATCTTCCTGAGTAAGGATTGCCTGAGCCGAAGCATAGGCGTTCAATGTTACATCCTCTACCTCTACTCCTGCTCTGTTCACGGCCTCCACAAGGAGTTCCATCTGTGACTTATCAGCAGTAATGAGATGAACATCCCCTTCCAGGATATTTCCAGCCATTCCCACAGGATTTTTTAATATTCCTGAGTTATCAACTCTCATATTGTATAGTTCTCTTTTTATTATCGTTTCATTTCCTGTCATCTCTTTTTCAGCCAGAGTATAGAGGTTTTCATAGTGCTTTTCCTCTATTGTTTCTCCGTTTTCAGAGAAGTTGTGTTTCATATTTCTTGTAGTGGATTTTATATGACTTCCGCCTATTCCTATAGATGCTATCTTTACCGAGTTTCCAGTCTTGTCTTCCAGCCCCTTTACTGCCAGCTTTATACATTCACTGAGAGCCTCTACATCCTCTACTATTGCCTTCCTTACTCCAGCAGATGGTACCTCTGCCGAAGCCAGCACTCTTATTCTTTCTCCGTCACCGCTTATTTCTCCTAAAATCGCTTTTACCCTAGAACTACCGATGTCTAAGGATGTTTTAAATACTACATCTCCCATAAAAGCACTCTCCCGCCTACCTTACTATATAATCTCCAAAACGTATATCTATGTATTCCAGAGCTTCATCTTCAGATTTGAGTTTCAAGTAAAGCCGCTCTGCCAAGTTGTATTTTTCTTCTGTAACATCTGACTTGGTCTTTATTATTGTACCGTCCAGAAGAATTACTTCAATACAGTTTTCATCTTTTATATATAGTTGTGATATTAGTTTTTCTAACTGTTTTCCCTTTAGTCTTTCTAAGATTTCCCAGAGTTCCTCTATTTCATCCATTCTTTTTACAGATAAAATCGGCAGATCCATTATAGGAAATTCATCCATATATGAAAAAGCCCTCTTTTCTCCGTCTAGTAGATAGATCTGCTCCTTATAGAGGATATAGTTCCTGGGTCTTTTAGTTTTTATTTTAATTGTGAGCTCATTGGGAATCTTCTTCTCTACCATGGCTTTCTCTATTCTTACGTCCTCTTCCAGGATAGCTTCTATTTCACTGGTATCTATATCCCAGATTAGCTCCCCCTTTAGAGCTTCAGCTGCTACTTCCAGTTCCTTTGACAGAAGCTGGGTATCTCCCTGAAGATTTACATTTTTTATAAAAAAAGTCTCTGTTTTCAGGAAATTTTTATCCATGTAAATATAAGTGGTAAAAAGTAAACAAATAAAGAAAAAACGAAAAATATTCTTCAAAATTTCAGCTCCTGTTTTTCCATGTTAATTATAATATTAACACTTTTTTTAAGAGTTCGCAATTGCAGTTAACACTTTTTTTACAACATCATCAAATGTATAATCTTTAAGAGATGCCAGTTTTGGAAGAAGACTTGTTTCCGTCATTCCGGGACAGGTATTTACCTCTAAAAAGTATACCTCTCCGTTACTTAGGATAAAGTCACTTCTTGTTCCGCCCTTTAACCCTAATTCCTCATGGATCATCTTTGCATATCTCATAGCTGTTTCATACTCATCACCAGAGATCTTTGCAGGACATTCATAATCTGTCTTTCCCACTGTATACTTTGATGCATAGTCATAGGTTCCGTCGTGGGGTTTTATCTTCACCACTCCCAGAGCCTCATTATTCAGTACTCCTGCTGTCAGCTCTTCCCCCTTGACAAACTCCTCTATGATTGGATTTTTTCCATCCAGTTCATTCAGAGCCTTCTCCACTTCCTCTATATTCTTACATATGTACAGACCTACACTAGATCCCTCAGCCACTGGCTTTACTACCACAGGAAAATTATCGATCTCATCCTTACATCTGTATGTCTTAGGGATTCTTATCCCTATTTCATCAGCTATCATCTTAGTTATCTTCTTATCCATTGCCACAGCACTTGCAGTGGCTTCAGAACCAGTATATTTTTTACCCAGCATATCCAGAAGTCCCTGTATTCTCCCATCTTCACCATAGGTTCCGTGAAGAGCCAGGTATGCTATATCGTATTCATTTTCCATAAAAGCTGAAACATGATTTTCCTTAACAAGATCTATACCATATGCATCATATCCCTGTCTTATAAGACTTGCAAGAATTGCTGCTCCGGTTTTTAGAGATACTTCCCTCTCTGCTGAGATTCCTCCCATAAATACTGCTATCTTCATATGTTATTCCTCCACAACAATGATCTCTTCTTCCAGTTCTATTCCGGATTTTTTCTTAACTTCTTCCTTTACCTGTCTTATCAGTTCCTTGATATCTTCAGCCTTTGCTTCTCCGTGATTTACAATAAAGTTAGGATGAACCATAGATATCTGAGCTCCTCCGACTTTCTTTCCCTGCATGCCGGCATCGATGATCAGTCTTGCTGAATAATGTCCCTCTGGATTTTTAAATGTACTCCCAAGGTTTGGCAGGTCCAGAGGATGATTTGTACCCCTTTTTCCCTTCAGTTCCTCAACTTTTTCCTTGTCAAATCCCTTTTCAAACTGGAATGTTGTACTCAGTACTATCCATTTTTTTTCCTGTATCTCAGTCTTTCTATATGTAAAGTGGATATCTTCTTTTTTTAGTGTCTTTATCTCATTATTTTCATCTACTATCTCTATCTCAGTTATACAGTCGAAGATCTCCGTTCCGTATGCTCCACCATTCATATAAACAAGGCCTCCCAGACTTCCGGGAATTCCAGCCAGGTTTTCCAGTCCAGAGTGGTCATTCTCTCCCATATATTCTATAAGATCATCAAAATCTATTCCAGACTCTGCTCTTACCAGTCCGTTTCCTAGCTCCTCTACCTTCTGCAGGTTTTTAAGAGAGATGAAAGTTATATCCATATATCCATCTGAAAGGAGGGTATTGGTCCCGTTTCCTATTATAAAAACTTTATCCCTTCCCTTTAATGCATCTGTTATCTCATGCTTTTCCTCTATTATTATGAGTTCTTTTGCGTCTCCTCCAACCTTCATATTAGAGAATTCCTTCATCTCATGTCTCTTCAATATTTTCATCTGTTATTTTCCTTCCATCTTATCTGCGATTTTATGGGCAAGGGATGATATACTTCCCGCTCCCATAAATAAATATGTGGTATTCTCTTCACCGTTAGTAACCAGTTTTTCTATATTATCTTCCTCTGTTTCAACCTTTATATTCCTATGACCACTTACCCTTACAAGGTCCTCTAGTCCTACACCAAACTCATCCTTTTCTCCTGCACTGAATACCGGCATAAGGATTACTTCATCTGACCCTTCAAATACACCTTTAAATTCTTCCAGTAAAAACTTTAGTCTGCTGTACCTGTGAGGCTGAAAAATAGATATGATTCTGTTGCTTTCTACACTTTTTGCTGCCTGAAGAGTTGCTTTTATCTCCGTCGGATGGTGAGCATAGTCATCTATTATTCTGATCTCATCGTTATAAACGATATCATACCTTCTCTTAGCACCCTTAAATTTCTTTAGTGCTTCCTTTATAGCTTGCTTTTCTACCCCATGCTTTAAAGCCAGATATACTACAGGTAGTGAGTTGGATATATTATGATCTCCTGGCACTCCCAGAATAAACTCTCCGAGGTTCTCCTCTCCAATCCATATATCGTAACAGCTCATACCATCTGCTACTCTGAGATTTTCCGCTCTTATATGAGCATCCTTGTTATTTATTCCATAGGTAGTTACCTTCTCCACACCTGCTATTACCTTTTTCAGGTTATCACAGTCCAGGTTAGCCACTACTTCATCCTTGGTTTTTCCGATAAACTCAACAAATGACTTTTCTATATTTTCATATGAACCATGGTTTTCCAGGTGATCTGCCTCTATATTAGTTATTATTGCATCTGAAGAGTTCAGATATAAAAATGAGTTATCACTTTCATCAGCCTCAGCTACAAATAACCCCGATCTTCCGGTCTTTGCATTAGATCCTATTTCAGGGACTATTCCTCCTACTACAATTGTAGGATCTACAGAGAGCATCGCAGCTCCCAGCATAGAGCTTGTAGTGGTCTTCCCGTGAGTTCCTGCTACTGCTATTCCTCTTTCCTTATTCATGAGCAGAGCCAGCAGCTCCCCTCTCTTTATGACCTTCATCCCATCTCTTCTTGCTTTAGAATATTCAGGGTTATCTTCCTTTATTGCACTTGATCTTACCACCAGATCTATGCCCTCTATATTTTTTTCATCATGCCCTATAAAGACAGTTATTCCCATATCTTCCAGTTCCTCAGTGGCATAGCCTCTCTTCAAATCAGCACCGGATACATCATACCCCTGCTCACACATTATCTTAGCCAGTCCACTCATACCTATTCCGCTTATTCCTATAAAATAAATTTTCTTCATTATTCCCCCCAAATCTCTATGTCATTAGCAATCTTTTCAGCTGCATTTTCCTTCTTCATGATCTTCAGCTGTATGGACATCCTCTGCATCTCAGCCTCATTTTTTATCAGGTCAAAGGCTCTTTCGACCGCTATTTCAGCTTCGGAGTTTCTGTGTACATAGGCAGCTCCTGTTTCCTCCAGGATTTTTGCATTTTCATACTGACCTACCTTTATAGACTGATATGGCACTAGTATAGATGGTATTTCCATCTCTATAATCTCAGATATAGTCAGAGCTCCTGCTCTACATACCACAAGGTCTGCTGCTGCCATGATATTTGGCATATTTTCAAAGTAAGGTTTTATCACATCGTTAAACTTATACTTATCAACTTTATTATTTATCTCTTCAAAGTGCTTTTCTCCAGTTGCCCAGTACACCCTGATCTTTTTATTTTCTAGAGCCAGATTCCATTTTTTAAGCATTGCTTCATTTATACTTTTAGCTCCCAGACTACCACCAGTTATAAGAAGAACCTTTTCATCCGGCATTATCTTCAGCTTTTCTCTTTCAGCTTCTCTGTCCGCCTGATATACTTCCTTTCTCAGAGGATTTCCCGTCACTTCCAGTCTTTTGTAGTATTTCAGTGGCAGATCATCATAGGTTTTTTCAAAAGCCAGAAAGCTTTTAGCTGCAAATTTATAAAATAATTTATTGGCAAATCCAAGGTTGGCATTTTGCTCCTGAAGATATACTTTTTTTCCAAAAATCAGACCTGCTACAATTAGAGGTACAGATATATAGTTACCAAAGCCTATTATTGCATCTGGTTTCTCTTTAAATACTATTACCATTCCTACCAATATACTTTTCAACATCTTAATAAAGGTCAAAGGGTTTTTCAGGCTAAGGGGTTTTACATCCAGTCCTGTAAATTTATATTCCGAGTTCCCCAGAATGTCCTTTTCCATTCTGTGCTTCGTTCCCACAAAACTACACTCTACATCTCTTTCTTTTAAGGCATCAGCCACAGCCATAGCCGGATATATATGTCCACCTGTTCCGCCTGTTGTTAATATTACTTTTTTCACTCCTTTTCTCCCTTCTCAAAATGTTCTATTATTAATCTTTTAAAGGTATTCCCTCTTTCAAGATAGTTTTTAAACTGATCAAAACTTGCTGTTGCCGGTGACAAAAGTATTACCTGCTTCTCGCTGACATCTACCTGTTCAGCCATCTTTTCCACTACTCTTTCCAGAGTCTTTCCGTTGTATATCTTTTCTGCAGGATAACCAGCCTCTGTTAATTGCTCTTCCAGACCGTCTCCGATTTCACCAATCAGGTATATCCCTTTGCACCTGCCCTTCAGACCCTCTATAAGAGGTTTAAGATCCAGCTTCTTGTCTACACCACCGCACACCACTATAGGATCTTTATAGGCCTCTACAGCCATCAGAGTGGATTCTATATTGGTCCCCTTGGAATCATTTACAAACAAGGTGTTATCCACCCTCAGAAACTCCTCCATACGGTGCTCCAGAGAATTTGTATTATATAAAAACTCTCTCATTACTTCATCTGTAACCCCTGTAAGTCTTCCCACCGCTAATATGAATAGCATATTTTCCAGGTTATGCTCCCCCTTCAGGGCAAACTTCTCAGCCTCAGCTATTATCCCCTCTTCAGAGACTACCCTTCCGTTACTGCAGTGGATATCTGCTGCGCTGTTGTTCTTTGACACAATGAACTTATTCGCCGATATTCTGCTGAGCCTTTTTATTATTTCAGAAGAATCTATATTTAGTATAAATATGTCACCGATGGTCTGGTTCATAGCTATATTTAATTTTGTATCATAGTACTCTTTGGCACTGTTATACCTGTCCAGATGATCTGGTGCCAGATTTATTACCATAGATATATCTGCTCTGAATTCCTTCAGGTTTTCCAGCTGATAAGAGCTCATCTCCAGTACTATATAGTCTAAGACTCTTCCATCTTTTATATCAAGAGTAAGCTGAGCAAAAGATTTTCCTATATTCCCTGCATACTCACACCTTTTCCCTGCAAACTGCAGCATCTCTTTGATCTTAGTAGTTACTGTCGTTTTGCCGTTAGTTCCCGTTACTGCTATCAGTTTAGGAGGGGTTTTTTCTTTCGATACTTCCCTGTAAGCCAGTTCCAGCTCATCTATTATCTCTATCCCGGCTTTATCTGCTTCCTTTACCAGTTTAGTGTACGGTATTCCCGGACTCTTAATAAACAGACTTATGCCTTCCAGATACTTCAGAGCTTCCTCTGAAGACATAGCCTTCCCGTCATCCACCAATAACACTTCATACCCTATTTCCTTCAACAGGTTTTCTGCCCCTAATCCGCTTAAGCCTGCTCCATAAACCATTGCTTTTTTCATTTAAATACCACCAACCAAAAATTATAGTTATTGAATAAATTATCAACAGATTTTTTGCACATATAATCTATATCAATACAGTATAGTTTTCCCCTTAGCATCTGTTAAAAGATAAACTACATTTTAGATAAAAAAAATGATTCCCTCCAAGTCATTGAAAAAAATTATTTTGCCTATCTGTAAGTATAACCACGGAATAAACCGTGGTTATATGATTTAAAATATTCCTCTCATTCTTACCATTCCAAGGGCTGCTATTCCACACATCAGTGCCACTATCCAGAATCTCATAGTTACCTTTGTTTCAGGCAGACCGTGAAGCTCAAAGTGATGGTGTATAGGTGCCATCTTGAATATCCTTTTCTTTCTCATCTTATATGAACCCACCTGAAGTATTACAGACATTGCCTCTATTACAAAGACTAGCCCTACCACAGGTAGTAGTAGTTCCTGCTTTAAAAATATTGCTACAAGTCCCAGTACTCCTCCCAGAGTTAATGAACCTGTATCTCCCATAAATATTTGGGCCGGATAGAAATTATACCATAAGAATCCTAAACCTGCTCCTGAAAGAGTGGTTAAGAAAACTGTTATCTCTCCTGCTCCCCTTATATAGTGAAGGTTTAAGTAGCTACTCAGCTCTATATGCCCTGTAAAGTAAGCTATTGCCCCTAGTATAGATGCCGCTATAATCACAGGCATTATTACCAGGCCATCCAGACCATCTGTTATATTTACAGCATTGGATGTTCCCACCAGTATCAGCATGATAAATATCAGCATCAGTCCTCCTCCAAGGTATAGGTGGGAATTAGCTATCACTGGGTTTATTACAGAAAGATCCAGTGCTCTTTCACCAGTAAGACCACTCTTCATTATAAAGCTCCAGGCAATAAGACTGATAAGTCCCTGTCCCAGTATCTTTTTCTTACCTGAAAGACCCTTCTTGCTCTCAGTAAACTTCTTATAGTCATCTATAAATCCTATGCTACTAAAGAGCAGCATTGAGACTAAAAGTATTCCTACAAACTTATTTGTGATGTCCCCTATAACCAGCATGGTGAATAAAACCGATAGTACTATAAGAACTCCTCCCATTGTAGGTGTTCCCTTCTTAGAGAAGTGACTCTCAGGACCCTCTTCTCTTATAGACTCTCCCAGCTTTTTTCCCTTTAAATACTTGATAAACGGTTTTCCACTAAAGAGCACTGTGGAAAAAGCAAATATAAAACCGATAAAGGCTCTTAAATATATAGATTTAGCCCAGGCTAATGAACTAAATATGTCACCTAAAAAATACAACATTTATTTCTCCCTTTTACTTTATAATTTCTTCCAACTTCATTCCTCTAGATCCTTTAAGGAGAATTGTTGATTTTTCCCTTATAGCTTCTATTTTATTTACTATCTCCTGCTTATCCTCATAGTGGTATACTTTAGCCGTTTCATCAAAGCATTCTTTCAGAGCTTTCATCTCTTCACCAAATAAGAAGATCATATCCACCCTTGTTTCACATAGTTCTTTTTTCAGTGCTGCATGATAACTTTTACTGTTTTCACCCAGCTCCAGCATATCTCCTAATACCATTATCTTATAGGTATCGTTATAGAGAGTATCAAAGCTTTTAAAAGCACTTTTCATAGAAAGAGGGTCTGCATTATAGGCATCATTTATATAGAGTTTCTCTCCCTTTTCTATCCTTTCATATCTCATAGATGAAAGAGCAGCATCTCTTAGCCCCTCTTTTATCTCACTGTATGTCAGCCCCAGTTTCTTGCCAAGAGCCACTGCCAGAGATGCATTTATAGCATTGTAGTATCCGTTTATAAAAATTTCATACTCCTCACCTGAAAGAGTAAATATCACTCCTTCTTCACTCTCTGTTATACTGTTTATAATAAAGTTATTTTCTTTTTCAAACCCCACCTTAATTCCCTCTACTTTTCCGAGGTATTCATCATCTCCAAAAAGTATTCTTGAATCATGAGAGAGGTGCTTTAGCATCTCACCCTTAGCTTTAAATACATTATCCACTGTCTTTAAAAACTCCAGATGTGATTCTCCTATATTTGTTATTATCCCATAGTCTATTCCCGATATTTCACACAGCAGGTCTATCTCACCAAAGTCACTCATCCCCATCTCAAGTACTGCAAACTCATCTTTCTCTCTTAGCTGTAAGATAGTATATGGAAGACCGATATGGTTGTTATAGTTCCCTTGGCTCTTTATACCGGTATAATGTTTAGCCAGTACCGAATAAACTATATCCTTTGTTGATGTTTTTCCATTTGTTCCTGTTATCCCTATGATCTTTACATCCAGCATTCTTCTGTATCTTCTTGCCAGATTCTGCATCATCCCGATAGTATCTTCCACGAGAATAGCTCTTTCATCATCTATCTTGGCATCCTTATCATCATAGATTACCAGGGAAGCTCCTGCTTTTAGTACAGACCTCACAAAGGCATTTCCTCCATCAATAGCAAAAAAAACATCATCTTTTTCTATCTGTCGACTGTCCATTTTTATGTTATTTATATTAAAATCTATTTTTAGATTTCTTTCGGCTAATATCTCTTTAAAAAGCTCTAATATCCTCATAAATAATACTCCTAATTATATCATTTTTAACCTTTTACTACAATCTTCGCTTTTCTTTCCTGTACAAATTTTTCAGAAAATTGGTACAATGAATCGTATATCTCCACACCCTGTCCAGCCTTAGCCTCTTCGGATCTTCCGTGACCTGTCCTTACCAGAATACCTCTCATTCCCAGTCTTTTTCCAGCTTCTACATCGGACATCTTATCTCCGACCATTATAGAGTTAGCAAAATCTATATCCAAGTCTTCCTTAGCCTGTAAAAACATTCCTGGTTCCGGTTTTCTGCAGCTGCATTCCTTCTTATACTCTCCTATCCCCTTTTTCGGGTGGTGAGGACAATAATAAAACCCGTCCACTCTTCCTCCAGTGGCCTCTATCTTCTCCTTAAGGTATACATGTAGAGTTTTTACATCCTCCTCTGTATAGTATCCCCTTGCTATTCCCGACTGGTTTGTCACTATGACGATGAGATATTCAGTCTCTGAAAAGGCCTTTATAGCTTCTAAAGCTCCCTCTTCAAACTCAAAATCCTCAACCCTATGCAGATAATCCTTTTCTACATTTATGTTCCCGTCTCTATCCAAAAAAATGCATTTTTTCATATTTTCTCCTTCTATAAAACTTCACTATCCAGATCTAATATCATATATTATCTCAGAATACCTTGTTGAATATGTGATGACTTTTTGCTCAATCATATAATTATATAATTTTTTTCGAAATTTTACAAAAAATAAAAAAAAAGCTTGGCAAATTCCTATCCTCCCAAGGGGCTGCCCCCTAAGTACTTTCAGCGTTTACGGGCTTAACTTCTGGGTTCGATATGTGACCAGGTGTACCTCCGTAGCTATTTTTACCAAGCTATGTTACTATTAAATTTTATGTTGTTTTGAAATAAAAATGGCGCTTCTTGCAGGACTTGAACCTGCGACAACGCGATTAACAGTCGCGCGCTCTACCAACTGAGCTAAAGAAGCGTAAAAGAAAAACTTGGCAAGTTCCTATCCTCCCAGGGGGCTGCCCCCCAAGTACTTTCAGCGTTTACGGGCTTAACTTCTGGGTTCGATATGTGACCAGGTGTACCTCCGTAGCTATTCTCACCAAG
>Ga0209379_10001309_pt1 | contig 16722 bp, 12 predicted proteins | sample tdDd001_FD_187124 | JGI IMG/M metagenome (GOLD analysis project Ga0209379, IMG submission 187124) | Marine sediment microbial communities from the Atlantic coast under amendment with organic carbon and nitrate - tdDd00.1 (SPAdes)... | ecosystem: Environmental > Aquatic > Marine > Coastal >...
AATTCACTTTGTCCGATGATTTGAATTCTCTCAGCACTGAAGTATTCAAAATGTCCAGCCAGTTGTAAACCGATTCTATTTAAATCACTGGTAATGGCCACTTGTTCAACCTCAGATTGACTGAGCACTTCCAAAGAAAAATGTTCAACGATTTTATCAATTTTTACTGTTTTCATTTTTTCACCTCGTTTTCTTCAATATGCTGTTCCTCATTAAAAAAGCTAAATATGTTTTCGGCAACATTTAACGACACACCTTCTACTGCCACCAACTCATCAACCGTTGCATCCTTTATACGCTCTATGGACTTAAAACTTTTGATGAGCGCGATTCTTCGTTTCTTTCCGACACCTGGTATCTCTTCAAGTACAGAGTACACCATACCCGCTTTTCTAAGGGTTTTATGATAGTCTATAGCGAATCGATGGACCTCTTCTTGGACTTTCCCTAGAAAGGCATATAAGACCTGATTGTCTCTAATAGAATATTCGTTGCCTTCATAATAAAGCTTCTCTGTAATATGGTAATTGTTTTTTACCATACCCGCTACAGGAATATTCAATCCTAATTCCTGCAATACTGATTTCGCAACATTCACTTGACCTTTTCCACCATCAATCAACAGCAGGTCTGGGAAAACTGCAAATTTTTCTTTCCCCGTTAAACCTGACGCTTTGATTTTTTCTATGTCTTCAAGCCCGTGCCTAAAGCGCCTTGTAATGACTTCTCGCATGGCGCCATAGTCATCTTGACCAACGATGGTTTTAATTTTAAACCGCCTGTAATCTGTCTTTTTCTTCTTGTAGTTCTCGTAGACAACCATTGAGGCCACTGTAAACACCCCAGAGATGTTAGAGATATCAAAGGATTCAATACGATACACCTCTTCGCCTACTATTTCTTCCAGTGCACTTTGAATGGCCCGTCGCTCATACACTTCTTTGTCGATTCTTTCTTTAAATTTCGTAAGATATTCGAAAGCATTAGCCTCTGCCATTCTTAACAACTTCAGTTTTTCCCCTTTTTGAGGAATAATAAATTTGACTTTTTTGCCTTTTCTATCCGATAAATAGCTTTCAATCATGCCTCTGTCATCGTATAGGGACTGAATAATTATCTCTTTTGGTAAGAACTCGGCTGTGACATAATGTTGTTTGATAAAGGCTGACAGCAGCGCTTGTTGATCAAGGCCTTCGATATTTTCAATGATGCGCTCATCCCTACCGAGCAGTTTACCCCCTCTGATAAAGAAGGTCATGAAACACGCATAATCTTCATCACAGGCTAAAGCGACAATATCTTGATCGATATCTTTGTTGCTGACCATCTTTTGACGCGTATTCAGTTCATTGATGCTATTGATCTGATTCCTGTACTCAGCAGCCTTTTCAAATTCCATCAATTCTGCTGATTCCATCATTTTCTCAGTCAGTTCTTTGATTAAGGCATCGCTGTCACCCGACAGGAATCGAATAATTTCCTGGATCAGCCCATCATACACTTCTGTAGATACTTCTGAAGCACACGGCCCAAGACATTTGCCGATATGATAGTTCAGACAGTGCCGTTGGCCTTTTAGCTCTAAGTTTTTGTTACATTTACGGATAGGAAACACTTTATGAATGACTGTCAATGTCTGCTTCACCGCTTCTGCGCTTGTATATGGTCCAAAGTAACGACTGCCATCCTTGACTACTGTCCGCGTCATAAACACCCTTGGGTATTTTTCCTTAACGGTTATACGGATAAATGGATACTGTTTGTCATCCTTCAGCATAACGTTAAAGCGTGGCATATATTTCTTGATCAGATTCGCCTCTAATATAAGGGCTTCCATCTCGGTATCCGTTATGATGTAATCAAATTCATGGACGTTGGTCACCATAGTCTGAGTCTTTGGTGTATGAGAGTTGAAGCCTCTAAAATAGGATGTTACTCGATCTTTTAACTTTTTAGACTTTCCGACATAAATGACATTGCCGTACTTGTCTTTCATAATATAGACACCTGGTTTTTCAGGAAGTGTTTTTAACTGTTTTTTTATGTTTTCGATATTTTCCATAGGTCCTCTATTTCTGCTTTGTCACTTTACTTTGATGTGCGCTTTTGTAGTCCTAAATAATCCATTGATGAATAACAACAAAATCCAACCATCACACTCGTAAGAATATAGGCCGTTTCTTTTGTCATACCCATCAGCTTTAGTAGAACAAGCGGGATGATCACCATTGATGCCATCATGATGCCTATAAAAAACACCATACTTTTGTTTTCATTGAATCCAAACCGTTTATTAATCTTTTCAACGTACGAAAACCGTTTATCCATCTGATAAGAAAAATATGCGCTTAATGCTGCAAGTACAACTATTGGTACTAACTGAAGTATTCCATTGATCATTTTAACTCCTCCTACGTATCTTTTCTCACTTCAAGGGGAATGAAGTTCTTATGAATGAACATATAAACGCCCATCAACCCTAGAGCAACTATCGTATAAACACCTGAACTTAACATATCGTCAATAGTAAACATAATCATCAGCATCCCTAAAAGCAATGCCATGGTCCACCACGATACCGATATTCTTGCTTTGCAACCAGGACACTCGATGGTTCTTCCCGGTCCCAACATAAACTTTTTATAATTGCTTATAGTTGCTTCGCCGCAATTAGGACATTTATTCATTTTGTCTTCCTTTCTGCTGGCCCTAGGCCAATAATACTCAAATATGAACTATTCTTAATGTTTTACAGAATATTTTCTCTTTTTAACATCTGTTTCTATTATATAATAGAACTATCATTTAAGGAAATTGAACGGAGGGCTTCAATGAATAATTCAAAACGAAGCGTACTATTTACAGTCGCTTTTATAACAGTTATGTTTATTTTCTCATTTATCATGCCGCAGTACGATGCATATTTTGGCGATACATTCAGATTTATAAACGGTGTCTTATTTCTTATCTTAGTGCTTTACCCGAGTATACAAATGACAATGCGCTACTTCTACGGACAATACGGACGGAAAAGAGATCATGAATTCTTTTCTTTACCAATCAGGGAAAACATGATGTATTACCGCTTGGTCAACATTCTTTTTATTGCACTATTACTTGGCTATCCATTGGTTAAGAAGTTACTGACACCAGAATTAGTGCCTAAGTACATCATGGCTGCTGTTGTGTGGTTGGTCATTACAGAAGGCTTTATTCAACTGTCATCACGTACGCTGAAAGCACACTTTGGACATCGTCAGTTGATTGTGCAAGGGATCGATATGCGTATCGACATGCCGGTCGGCGACGGGCTAAAAAGTCATTCAGGCGTCTATGCTTATAGTGAAATTACTATGTATACGTATCATGAAGGTCTTTTGACATTATACCTTTACGACGGTGTTGGAAAAATCAATGTCCTTGTTCATGAAGATATGGGCAAACAAGTGACATCTTATTTAGGCAGCAAGAAAATTACGTTTAAAGAGCATTATAGAGTTTAATAAGTTCATCCATATGGATGTATAGAAAAGGAGTGTTGAATTATCAACACTCCTTTTAAATTACTCTCTTTCCAACATTTTTGTCAGTATGTTATTTACATCCTCGTCATAAATATCAGATTCAATTATTTCTGTAATTTTAGCGATTCTTTCTTCCGGACTTAAGCCTTCTAGTTGTGCCATAACTTCAGTTTTTATGATCGCTAGCGCTTCATTTTCACCTTTCTTTGAAGAATTCTTACCTTCAGGTGATTCACCAGTTGGTTTTCTCTCCAGCTCTTTACCCTCTGGTACCAACTCAAGACGCTCTTCAGGAGTATCTATTGTAGTTTCATCATTCTCTTCAATAACTGCTTCCTCAATATTTACAACCTCAATCTCTTCTGCCTTTGCACAGCCTACGCTTAATGCCATTACAGCACTCAATGCCAAAGCACTTACTACTTTTTTATGATTTCTTTTCATCGCTACTCTCCTATGCTGTTTTTATTCATTATGATTGTACCGCCTCTTTATGTGATAATTGTCTTGGAAATATGTGAGAGCATGGGAAACAGGCGTTGCTGCCCTTTCAAAAACGGGAAAAGGCTCTACGCGGAGCCACTCGCATAGAGCCTTTAATGAAAAGGTTTTTCGGATGTATACAGTACTACGAATACTATACTCCTTGTTACAAATATAAATAAAGCGCCACTCATGAAGAACGGCGCTTAATACAGTCGTATTAAAATTCACCGCTTAATTCCACGTAAGCTTGGGCATTTCTCTCATGGCAGGTCTCCTGACTTAGAATCAACATTCCATTACCCCTTCCCATTCGGATGAACAGTGAGTCATTGTAATAGAACTCCTCAATACAGTGGCGGGACCGTGACGGACTCAAACCGTCTTCCCTATTAAGTAGCTTGCTACACCATAAAATATTATTTATTAACTACATTGTAAGCTTCTTTTGCACGTCTGTCAAAAGGTTTTTTCTGAAGAATCATAAGACCAACAGCAAATGTACTCACGCTAAATACAAGGAGCGGAAACATGGAAATCGGCATGCTATCCATTGTAAACGCAGCGACAGAATTATTCAGTACATGGAGAAACATTGCAGGAAGAATCGATCCTGATTTATAAGCCATATAGCCAAATAAAAGTCCTAATAAAAATGTCGGCACAAGTCGAACGACATCCATATGCATCAAAGCAAAAAATAGTGCTGTTATAACAATCGCCTTCTTAGGACCCAAAGCTTTTTCAAGTGGTCTGAAGGCAACGCCTCTGTAGAGAATCTCTTCACAAATACCAGGCGTCACTGCAATAAATATAAATTGCTGTATAAGAGATAATTTGCCCATCTCCTCTTCCAGTCCGACAAGCGTCGGTGCTTCTGGAACGAACTTCACAATCGCCAACTGATACACAAGCATCAAACTTAATGTCCCTAGCCATAGGAAAATACCGGCAATGCTTGGATACACCCTTGGCATCTTCGCATGGATGGCTTCTTTTAAATCTGCCTTCAGATACCATGTTAAGAAGAGTGGCAATATTAAGAACGACAGATATTGAATGAACATTGTACCACCTACGAGGCCAAAGGCGTTGGATGCGACACCGCCGACGTAAACGAAAACGATAATCGACAGAGCCACAATTAACAAAGCGTCTTGGACTTCTATAAATGTTCTAGGCTTGATATCCTTTCGCCGCAAGCTAAAGCTCAAGCCCTTGCCACTACCAAATAGAATCTTTTCTGTTCCAAATACTTTGAAAACAAAGATCATGGAACACGCAGCAAACAGAATATTGGTCAAAAAACCAATGGTAAAATACTTCACATGGAATGTATTTAAGAATACCGATTTAATGAGTAGCGTTGAATTGACTATCGGAATTGCCGCCAATAGTTCGTTAAGTTCTACACCCGGAATCATGCCAATGTATGCTGGAATCATAAACACAAATGTTAACGGCGTAATAAATGCACTGGATTCCTTATAGCTATTGGCAAACATCCCAACACCTAAACTTGTACCGGCTCCCATCAGGATTAGCGGCAACAAGGTCAGTACGAGTATAAACAGTGTTTCACCACCGACCGATACGGCTACATCTCCGCTTTCAACGATTGATGGCAATAACAAGAACACCGCCAAAACATTCAGCAACATGGATAACACACCTAAGAAAACACTGGCACAAAGCTTTGAGAACACAATTTCAGTTCTCGAGATCGGTAGCGAGAACAGCGTCTCCAGAGTTCCAACTTCTTTTTCTCCAGTGGTCATTTCAATCGCAAAATTCACAACCGACAACAACGCTGTTATCGTTAACAACATGGGTAAGATGTCACCCAGAGATTTGCTTGATTTTGCCGTTTGATCCGCAATATCTTCCGTCACCAATGTAAATGGCATCAATGCATTTTCCTCTGCACCATGATCAGATAAATATATTTGTTGTACGGTCTCTTCATAATTGCTTATACTTTCCAACACTCTTGTATGGGCTTTACGACTGGCGGAGCGCCCTGAATCATAATGGAATTCAAAGGTTTCCTGGTCCCCTTCTACAAAATAGAGAATACCTAAATCGTAGGTCTTGTCTTTAATTCCTTCTCTTCCTTGTACATCGTCCATGACAGTGTTCAACCGTTCATCTAGAACTAAATCAGTCGCGACACCCACAGGTATCTGAGACAACAGAACAACCTCGCTGATTTCCGCTGCTGCTCTTTCTTCGGTGTCCGACATGATGCCCATATACACATGAAACAATATAGGATACAAGACCAAAGGTAATAACAAGCCGATAATCACTCGCTTATTTCTAAATACTTGACGCAATTCCTTTTGAATCATCGTCCATATAATAGTTTTATTCATAACGCCCTCCAAACCATCGTTTAAAGTCAATTTTTCTACCGCTTCCATGACCGAAAATGACGTTTTCAGAGGTAAATACTTTGGACATTCCAGTAACAGCTATAATGGCAATACCACAATTCACCCCTAAGGTTATGAGAATTTTATTCACAGAATAATCCCCTACAAAAGCATCGCGCATCGCTAAAATGCCATTGCTTATAGGTATAAGTGCCATGTTTGTACTAAAAGTAATATCCGGAATAAGCCCTATATAAGCTGGCAACATAAAGGCAATCATGACAAAAGCGCCATAATTTTGTGCCTCCTGATATGTCTTTGCAAATAGACCTAATCCAACCATGATAGCACAAGTTAAAAACATAATCGGCAACAGCATCAAGAGTACAAATACAGGAAGTACTGGACTTAATTTAAATGTCGATTCTGGCAACATTGATATGATGCCATACATTAACGGGAACATCGACAATATATTGGTCAATCCAGAAAGCAATCCAACAGTGACCCCTGCAAATAGCTTGCCTAAAATAATATTCGTTTTTGCTATCTGCACTGAAAAAATCGTCTCCAATGTACAGCGTTCCTTCTCGCCAACACTCAGGTCGGAACTAATGGAATATATGCCTATGATCGAGTACATCACCAGTATAAATGGCGCGACTACCCCTAGTATTGAAGCAATCGCTCGATTACTCGACGAGTCTTCAGTAACTTCGACCGTCTCTAGGATAACCAATTCGAAGACAGAAGTTTCTAAATCAAGTGCTCCAAGTGTCTTATCGACGATTGAAGTTTTATAGTCCCGCAATAGATTTTCTACAATCCTTTTACCCCTTTGACTGCTATCGATCGTGGAGTTAAAAAGTAAGGTGACTTGAGGCCCAGCCTCACTTGTTTGTTGCCTAACAACAACATCCAATGCTTCTTCTCTCATCATCGTTTCATAAGACCGTTCATCTTTTTCAATCAACTGAATCCGCTTATCTTCTGTTAAGGCTTCTTTCATTTCCTCCGATACAGCACCTTCGAGGATCACATGTCGCACTTCCTCATTTAGATTGCCTTCTACAATTCCAGAGATGCCTAAGAAGAAGATCATAATTACAGGATAAATCAGTATTGGCAGAAAAATCGTCAATAGGGCTTTTTTATCCCTTAGAAGAGATTTCATCTCCTTTTGCCATATCCATTTAATCGTTTGCCACCTACTCAAGACCGTCACCTCGATCAATATAACTTAAGAAAATGTCACGAATGCTTTGCTGATTTGTTATTTCCTGCAAGGCCTGTTTTGTATCACACGCAACGATCTTCCCTTGATGAATCAATCCGATACGATCACAAAGAGAGTCTGCTTCTTCCATGTAGTGGGTTGAGAAAATAATCGTTTTGCCTTCGCTTTTCTTACCTTTAATAAAATCTATAATTGTACGACTCGTTAAGATATCCAGTCCCAACGTTGGTTCATCTAAAATGTAGATATCAGGATCGTGAATCATACAGCGGGCGATTGATGTTTTCTGTACTTGTCCTGTAGATAGTTTTTCAACAATTCTATTCTTAAAGCTGTCCATATCAAGACGCTTAACAATCTCGTCGATACGGCTTTCTATCTCTTCAGCAGGAATGTTATAAAACTTCCCAAAAAAACGCATCGTTTCTAGGGGCGTTAATTTCTTGTACAGCTTTGTATTACCGGATAAAAATCCGATAGAGCGCTTCACATGATCTGGATCGTCAAGGGTATTCGCACCATTGACAACAATTTCTCCCTCTGTTTGCTCCATGATCGTTGCAACCATACGCAACAAAGTTGTTTTTCCAGCACCATTCGGTCCTAGAAGTCCAAAGATTTCACCGCGTTCCACATGAAAACTGACATCGTCTACCGCAAAAAAATCCCCATGTTTCTTATCATAAAATTTCTTCTTTACATTATTTATCCGTATCATCTATTTATCCCCTTTTAAAATTCTTTTTCATTATATCAAAAGTGTCACTATTAAAAGATTAAAAAACCCTTAATAGTGACACTAAATTTTCTGAATATTTTTATAAGATTTTTACAAGAGTTTTCTCAAAAACTCACCTGTATAAGAGGACTCAATTTTTGCAATATCTTCAGGTGTTCCTACACCAACAATTGTACCACCCTTGTCTCCACCATCTGGTCCTAAATCAATAACATGGTCCGATATTTTTATCATATCCAGATTATGTTCAATGACCACAACTGAATTGCCACCTTCAACAAGGCGATCCAAGACATTGATCAGGTTATGAACATCTGCCATATGAAGACCTGTTGTCGGTTCGTCAAGAATGTACAGCGTCTTACCAGTACTACGTTTGCTTAACTCTGTCGCCAGCTTGATTCTCTGTGCTTCACCACCTGACAATTGTGTCGAAGGCTGTCCCAAACGGATATAATCAAGTCCAACATCGTGAAGTGTCTGTAATTTACGCTTGATCTGTGGGATATTATCAAAGAAAGCCAACCCTTCTTCCACAGTCATGCTCAAGACATCTGAAATACTCTTGCCTTTATACTTAACTTCCAAGGTCTCTCTGTTATAACGTTTTCCTTTACAGACGTCACACTGCACGTATACATCAGGTAAGAAATGCATTTCAATCTTGATAATCCCATCACCTTTACATGCTTCACACCGACCGCCTTTAACATTAAAACTGAAGCGGCCCTTTTTGTAGCCTCTCAGTTTGGCGTCTGGTACTTGTGCAAACAAATCTCTGATATGGTCGAAAACACCAGTGTAAGTCGCTGGATTCGATCGTGGTGTACGGCCAATTGGCGATTGATCAATATCAATCACCTTATCGACATGTTCCAGCCCTAAAATGTCTTCATGTTTACCTGGTTTCTTCTTAGCACGATTTAATTTATTTGCCGCCGATTTGTAAAGAATCTCATTAATCAACGAACTTTTCCCTGACCCAGAGACGCCTGTCACACATGTCAGTACGCCTAATGGAATTGTCACATCAATGTTTTGAAGATTATTTTCCGATGCCCCTTTGATCATAATAGCTTTTTCTTTAGCTTGACGCCTTTCCGACGGCACTTCAATACATTTTCTTCCAGACATATACTGACCCGTAATAGAATTCTCATTCGCTAATAGATCCTCAACTGTTCCTTGAGCGATGATTTCACCGCCATGCTCCCCTGCACCAGGTCCAATATCCAGTACATGGTCTGCTTGTCGAATGGTATCTTCATCATGTTCAACAACAATCAGTGTATTCCCTAAATCCGTTAGTTCTCTTAAGGTCTTTAATAATTTTTCATTATCTTTTTGGTGGAGTCCGATACTTGGTTCATCCAGTATATAAAGCACGCCCATTAATCGGGATCCAATTTGTGTCGCCAATCTAATTCTTTGAGACTCTCCACCAGATAAAGTACCAGCAGATCGCGACAAGTTTAGATAATCTAAACCCACATCTCTTAAGAAACTTAATCTATCGTTTAATTCTTTTAATATCTGCTCTGAAATTTTGCTGTGTTTTGTGTCCAATTCAAGTCTATCGAAAAATGTAATGGCATCACGAACCGATAACTCCGTCAAATCCCAAATATTTCGCTCGCCAACTTCGACTGCCAACACTTCTGGTTTAAGGCGTTTGCCACCACAACTGTCACATGGAATCAAACTCATATAGGTCTCAATTTTGCCACGCATATAGTCTGAACTTGTTTCATGATATCTTCTTTCCAAGTTGCCGACAACACCTTCGAATGGTGCTTTCCACTTACGCATGCCTCCATATTTACTTTCATATTCCATGGCGATTTCTCGAAGACCTGTACCATATAATAATTCCTGCTTTAATTTTTCCGGTAACTCTTTGAACGGTACGTCCATCGAGCCTTTATGATCCAATACGACTGCCTCAATCAGTTTCGCATAATATGTGCCTTCTGCACTATTTGCGAAAGGTTCTATGGCCCCTTGGCCAATGGTTAAGTGAGGATCCGGTACAACTAAATAGGGATCAATTTTCAGCATGTGGCCTATCCCTTTACAGGTTTCGCAGGCACCGTACGGCGCATTAAACGAAAACATACGTGGCTCCATTTCCGCTATGCCAACATTATGGTCCGGACAAGAAAAGTTTGTATTGAATATAATGTCCTCGTCGCCCTCTTCTTTCATGTGATTGACAATAAGAAGACCTTCTGATAAATGTAATGCCGTTTCAACAGAATCCGACAATCTCTTTTCAATGCCTTCTTTTAATTTTATTCTATCAATCACTACTTCAAGTGTATGCTTCTTGTTCTTTTCCAGTTCTATCTCTTCAGCTAATTCTCGAATCTCGCCATCAACACGGATTCTTACGTAGCCTTCTTTTCTTAACTGTGCTAATTCTCTTTTGTGTTCACCTTTTTTCCCTCTTACGACTGGCGCTAAAAGTTGCAACTTTGCACCTTCAGGCAACTCCAGTACTTGATCGATAATCTGGTCGATACTTTGTGAGGATATTACCCGATGGCATATATGACAGTGAGGCACACCAATACGTGCAAATAATAATCTTAAATAGTCATATATCTCCGTCACTGTACCAACAGTCGACCTAGGATTTCTATTCGTCGTCTTCTGATCAATTGAAATTGCAGGCGACAATCCTTCAATATACTCGACATCTGGCTTTTCCATCTGTCCTAAAAATTGACGGGCGTAAGCCGATAAACTTTCTACGTAGCGTCTTTGACCTTCGGCATAAATTGTGTCAAAAGCCAAAGATGATTTACCCGATCCACTTAATCCTGTGATAACAACAAATTTATCCCTTGGAATCGTTACATCAATATTCTTTAAGTTATGCTCGCTTGCTCCTTTTACGAATATGTTTTCTATTGTCATTTTTACACCTTCTACTTCCCTTGTAACTTCTCTTTAAGCTCCAATACCCTATCTCTTAAAATGGCCGCTTGCTCAAATTGTAGATCTTTAGATGCCTGTAACATCTGCGCTTCTAAATCACTGATCATGGCCAATAAATCTTCTTTTGGAATATCTGATACATCGTAATCCGCTTCTTCTTCAGCAGCTTCTGTTGCTTTCATGAGCTTGCGAATATCCTTGACGATACCTTTTGGTGTGATGCCATTGTCTATATTATGCTTTTCTTGGATCTCTCGACGTCTCTCAGTCTCGCTAATGGCTATATCCATCGACTTCGTAATTTTGTCAGCATACATGATAACCCGTCCATTGACATGACGGGCTGCACGACCAACCGTCTGAATAAGCGCACGTTCTGACCTTAAGAATCCTTCCTTGTCAGCATCTAAAATTGCAACAAGGGATACTTCCGGCAGGTCCAGACCTTCTCTTAAAAGGTTAATCCCAACCAATACATCAAACTTACCTTCACGTAAATCTCGAATAATCTCCATCCGCTCCATGGTATCGATATCTGAATGCATGTAACGAACCTTGACATGTAATTCCTTGAAATACTCCGTTAGATCCTCAGCCATCTTCTTAGTTAACGTCGTTACCAAGACACGCTCATTCAACTCAATTCGCTTTGAAATCTCACTGTATAAATCATCTATTTGTCCTGTTATCGGCCGAACATCGATTGGAGGATCCAATAAACCAGTCGGTCGAATGATTTGCTCTACTATATGGGTACTGTGTTCTAATTCATATGGCCCAGGTGTCGCAGTCACATAGATGGATTGATCCATCAAACTTTCAAACTCCTCAAAATTTAACGGTCTATTGTCCATTGCAGACGGTAGTCTGAATCCATACTCCACTAAGTTTGTCTTACGAGAACGGTCACCACCAAACATCCCCCTTACTTGAGGAAGTGTTACGTGGGATTCATCAACCACCAATAAAAAATCATCTGGGAAGAAATCAATTAAGGTATACGGCCTACTCCCTGGCGGGCGTCCATAAAGAACCCGAGAGTAGTTTTCGATACCTTGGCAATACCCAAGTTCCTTCAACATTTCAACATCGTACCGAGTACGTTGTTCTATTCTTTGTGCTTCTATAAGCTTACCTTCGTCTTTGAACTTCTTGACTTGTTCTTTCATTTCATCTAATATGTCTTGAACTGTACGGTCAATATCATCTTTTCCGACAATATAGTGGGATGCCGGGAAAATTGAAATATGATTCCGTTGGCCCATTATCTCGCCAGTCAAGGCATTCACTTCAGTGATTCTATCAATTTCATCACCAAAGAACTCAACGCGAATGGCGTTTTCCCCTTCCCCTGCTGGAATGATCTCAACTACATCCCCACGCACTCTGAAAGTACCGCGGATAAAGTTGATGTCATTACGGGTATATTGAACATCTATTAATTTTCTCAACAAATCATCGCGAGCGATTTCCATGCCTGGTCTTAGGGAAACCATTTTTTCAAGATACTCTTTCGGACTCCCCAGGCCGTAAATACAGGAAACCGATGCAACGATAATCACATCTCTTCTTTCTAATAATGCCGCTGTTGCGGAGTGACGCAATTTATCTATTTCATCGTTGATGGATGCATCTTTTTCTATATAAGTATCCGTATGAGCTACATATGCCTCTGGTTGATAATAATCGTAATAACTCACAAAGAACTCAACGGCGTTATCTGGAAAGAACTCTTTGAATTCGCTACACAGCTGTGCGGCTAACGTCTTATTATGCGCGATAACAAGTGTCGGTCGTTGAACTTTCTCAATAATGTTTGCAACCGTAAAAGTCTTACCGGATCCTGTCACGCCAAGTAAGGTTTGATATTCTTCGCCTCGCTCAAGACCATGAACTAAGTCTTCGATGGCTTGAGGCTGGTCACCAGTTGGCTTATATTCTGAAACTATTTTAAATTTGCCCATAGGTCGCTCCTTTTCGTTAAAAACCAAACATTCGTTCGGTGGTTGTACAGTTAAAAGTATAGTGTTTTTTTACCCAACCGTCAACTGTATAAAAGTATATTTTTGCATAATAAAACGATAGCTACTATTGCTCTGTGGAGGACTGGTTGGAACTTCGTTCCAAAGGCCCTCCACAGAGCAATAGTAGCTATCAAAATATGCAAAATATATACTTTTATGCGGTTAGGCGACGGTGCCTCGTTTGGCTTCGTATTGCTCGTATTGTTTGTCGTCCATTATTTTTTTGATGATTTTGACTACGTTATAGACATCTTCAAATGTTGTGTAGAAGGCTACTGGTGCCAATCGAATGACGTTTGGTGCTCTAAAGTCGGGAATGACGTTATTCTCTTTTAATGCTTCGTTTATTCTGATAGCATCCTCGTGGATAAGGGCTATATGGCCACCTCTTCGATGGTCTTCCATCGGTGTTCCAACTGAAAAGCCATAGGGTGCCAGAACTACCTCGATCAATTGTCTTAAGTAATTTGTCAGCCGTAATGATTTTGCCCTGATGTTTGCCATTCCATACTCATGGAATAGCTCTAACGCACCTTCAATAGGCGCCATGCTCAGTATGTTTTGTGTCCCCGTCTGCCAGCCACTGGCATCTTTTACGTTCTCAAATGTATTGAGTAGATCAAACTGCTTGTCTTTGACATAGCCTTGCCACCCTTGAATGCCCACCGGTAGGGTATGATGACGTTTATTGAGGAACAATGCCGCATTTGCCCCCGGTCCACAGTTCAGATATTTATAGGTACACCAGACTGCAAAATCCGTATCCCACTGATCAAACTCATGCACAACACTGCCTGCTGAGTGAGAGCAGTCGAATCCTACTATTATATTTCTTTCGCGCCCAGCAGAGGATATTCTTTTCATATCCAATAGCTGACCACTTCTATATAGGACCGATGGCAAAAATACCATTGCGACTTCGTCAGTCATCGCTTCTATAATATCTTCTTCCTTTAATAACATGCCATCGTCACTTTTAATTTCTATGAAAATATCCTCAGGTGCTAATCCTTTTAATCGCAGTAAGCTTTCAATTGTATAGCGCCCCGTTGGAAAATTCAAGTCGTCAATCAATATTTTTCGTTTTTTTCCTACAGGATGATACAATGTGGCGACCATGGTAAAGATATTGACTGTCGTATTACTATGTATGGTCACTTCACTTTTATCTGCACCGAATATTGGAGCCATCTGCTCTGCCAATGTATCCTGATACAGAAACACAGGTGGTGTCGTTTGAGACCACAGATCTATGCCAAGTCGTTTATAATCGTCTAACATTTTATGGAGGGAAGCTTCAGCTTTTTTAGGGAATAATCCCAATGAATTTCCATCCATATAATACTTGTCCTCTAACATTGTAAATTCTTCTTTACAGTCCTTGAAAGAATCTTGTGTATCTAAGGACTTTGCGTAACTTAAATCAAACATCATTTCTCCCCCTTCACACGATTACCACAGCCATCTTATTTATTCAATCGACTCATTCGAAAAATACTTTAAATAGTCCGCATAATAAGGGTATTTCTTTCTCGCTTCCTTCAACACATCCTTTTCCAACACACCTGTTAAAACACCGGCTTCTTTTTCTAGATGATTCTTGATTTCTCCATCCGGTTGGACAATCATAGAATGACCACAGCTATGACGCCCCAAGACACCATTGACGCCAATCACGTAAACATTGTTATCCGTCGCTCTAGCACCCAATTGATATATCCATTGATTTTTCGCGTCCTCATTCCAAAATGCAACAACAACAATAACGTCACAGTCTTTATTTGCCAGAATACGTGCTGTTTCAGGGAAAGAAGCCTCGTAACAGATAAGGATTCCTATTCTAAAGCCCTTAATCTCTACTACTGGAAAAGCGCGGTCTAACGCCGCCTCTTCAATCAACCCAAGTTTAGATTTCCAGTTAATCGCTTTCCTTTTAACACTAAGTATTTCGCCCTGTTTGCCAATAAATGCAACTGTATTAAACAATTTTTCATCTGATTCCTCCAGAAATGGGTATGCAATCGCTACCGAATAATCAGCTGCCAACTGACAAACCCTCTTTAATTCAGGACTTTCTAGGCCGATAGCATTTTCTTTTAAATAGGTAGACTCCATAAAATAGCCTGAAGAGAAAAGTTCAGGCAAGAGCAATAGGTCATGGCTTGATCCATGACTTTCTACAAATAGTTCCAACTGAGCCATGTTTAATTCTAATCCATTTTGATATGTACTTTGGAACACAGCAACCGTTAATTTGTCTTCCATCTTATCACCTCGTCCAATCATGTTAGTACTATTTTATCACATTTGCTAAATGTAGGTTACCATCGAAGAGAGCCTGCATTTTAAGGCAAGCATACTATTTAGACACAAAACAAGGACACCTCTATTGAGACGTCCTTAATTCATAAATCAATTTCTATATTTAGTCTTACAGCACCATTTGTTCCTTCATTCTATAAAGGTCCTTATCCCCTCTACCCGAAAGATTCACCACGACTATTTGATCCTTTGGTAACGCCCCTGCAAATTTCATTGCGTATGCGATTGCGTGAGAGCTTTCGATAGCTGGAATAATGCCTTCCAATCGCGACAATTCTTTAAACGCATTAACCGCTTCATCATCTGTAACAGCCACGTAATTCGCTCTACCCGTATCTTTGAAATGTGAATGTTCAGGACCGACACCTGGATAGTCAAGACCAGCTGCTATGGAATGAACCGGTAATGGCTCACCATTGTCATCTTGGATGTTGTAACACTTGAAGCCATGGATAATCCCTGGGCGTCCAACAGTCAATGTCGCAGCATGTTCACCTGTTTCAATGCCTTTACCTGCCGGTTCAACACCAATCATCTTCACGTCCATATCTTCTACGAAATCGCTAAAGAGTCCCATGGCATTACTCCCACCACCAACACAAGCAATCAAGTAATCCGGTAGACGCCCTTCTTTTTCAAGCATTTGCGCCTTCGCTTCTTTTCCGATAATGCTTTGGAATTCTCTTACCATCAGTGGATATGGATGAGGGCCTACAACAGAGCCCAATAAGTAAAATGTCTCTTCATAAGTCTGTGCGTATTCCATTAATGCTTCGTCTACAGCATCCTTCAGTGTTCTTTCGCCACCCATTGCCGGTACGACTTCTGCGCCTAGGAGTCTCATCTTGAACACGTTCAATTCCTGTCTTTCCATGTCTTTTTCACCCATGAAGACTTTGCACTCCATGTTGAATAAGGCACATACCGTAGCTGTCGCCACACCATGCTGTCCTGCACCTGTTTCGGCAATAATCTTTTTCTTGCCCATGCGCTTGGCAAGTAAGACTTGTCCAATGGTGTTATTTATTTTATGAGCACCTGTGAAGTTTAAATCTTCACGCTTTAAGTATATTTTTGC
>Ga0209379_10001310_pt1 | contig 16715 bp, 15 predicted proteins | sample tdDd001_FD_187124 | JGI IMG/M metagenome (GOLD analysis project Ga0209379, IMG submission 187124) | Marine sediment microbial communities from the Atlantic coast under amendment with organic carbon and nitrate - tdDd00.1 (SPAdes)... | ecosystem: Environmental > Aquatic > Marine > Coastal >...
TAAATCACAAACGTCTGTAATCTTCATCAACCAGCTACGTATGAAAATTGGTGTTATGTTTGGTAACCCAGAAACTACAACAGGTGGTAATGCTCTTAAGTTCTATAGTTCTGTTCGTATGGATATCCGTAAAATCGATACAATCAAACTAAGTTCTGGTGAAATTCAAGGTAACCGTGTTAAGGTTAAAGTTATCAAGAATAAAGTGGCTCCTCCATTTAGAATTGCAGAATTCGATATTATGTATGGTCAAGGTATTTCTAAAGAAGGTAGTATTCTTGATTGCGCTGTAAAAGCAGAAATTATCAAAAAAGCTGGATCTTGGTTTAGCTATAATGATGAGAAGCTTGGGCAGGGTAGAGAGAATGCAAAACAATTCCTTGCTGAAAATCTAGCGGTTCAAGAAGAGATTGATCTTAAAGTACGTACTCATTACGGCTTGAATAAATCTGAAGAAACCGATGAAGTAAAAGTAGGTAAAGAAGAGACACAATAAGTTACACGTTATATTAGTGATTTGTGTTAAACTTAAAATTACAGTGAATTAATTTACCATTGAATAAGAAAAAGGCCTCAGAAATGAGGCCTTTTTTTATTGCACTAGTCGGACAAAACTATCAAATTTTAGAATTTGTAAGGCTCGATTTAACAGTAATATTAGAAAATACCGAGTGAAATTTCATATTAAATAATCAAATTCTATAATTGATGACACTAAAAGAGGACTTAGTCTATAAATTACCAGAATAAGTCCATCTATTAATTTTCACGCTAAAAGGAACGATTGATTATACGATTTGGTAGCGGAAGATAAGAGTATATGCACCCTTACGTTCCTTGACACCAGCCTTTAATACCTCAATAGAGGTGTCATTGCCACAGTCAATCTTTTTACCGATAATTGATTCGAAATAGCTTGATACTTCTTCTGCAACCTCTGGGGCTACAGCCGCTTTCACTCCCCACGGGAGTGACATTACTTTGACCGGGTCTCATGTGTCGCAGATAGCTGCTTTTCTTTCAACAATTGAAGCCTGAATACTTGAGATTAGGGCCTCATCTACTTTAACGCCTACTTCAAAACTCATAACTTACCTCCTAGTTATACTGCAATTTCCCCTGGGTTGTGCATGTGTGTGGTGTAAAATTATATGAATTGCATTTTACTTAATAAAAAAAGAATACACAAACAGCACAAAATAAGTGCCTGTGTATTCTCTGTTCTCTAACCTGAGAGCTTCGCGCATAGCGCTTTCCCCGTCGGTGCTGGTTACCCAGACTCTTCAGAGTGTCATCTAACAGCGATCCTTTTGCCTGAAAGATTCTACGGTGGGTTGGCTCCCCACTTAATTGCTTCTTCGGCTCCTTGCGGTATCTCTCGCTGATATCATTTGACCTCATATTGAATTTTCAGATTATTGCAACGTGAAATTTATTTAATAATAGCATATGAATATAGTAGAATCAAGGTTCGATATTTTGTTAACAAAAAGAAACATACACCTTTTCTTGCCAAGTGTTGAAGTTACTTGACACAACTGTAAAAAAGAGTTAAAATGAACTAGGATCGGTGTATCTTGAAAACAAGTAATATCAATGCTTAGAGACATTCGGCCGACATTGTCGGTCTTCCATGACTCGATGCAAAGGAGGTGAGCTTATGAACGGTGCATTATTCGTTATACCAGCAATCATAATCACTGCGCCTCTGAGTTTCCTTATAGGATATTTCCTTAGAAAAAAAGTCGCTGAAAAGAAAATCAAAAGTGCTGAAGAAAGATCAGACGAGATCGTATTTGAAGCTAGAAAAGCAGCTGAAACAGCTAAGAAAGAAAAACTGCTAGAAGCTAAGGAAGAACTGCACACATTGCGTGCAGATCTTGAAAAAGAAACAAGAGAACGCAGAGGAGAAATACAACGTCTTGAACGTCGTAATCTCCAAAAAGAAGAAACTCTCGATAAGAAAATTGTTGCCATCGAAAAGAAAGACGACAAATTAAACAACAAGGTGAAACAATTGGAAAACCGAGAAGAATCCGTTGAAAAGCTTTACCAGGATCAGATAAATGAACTGGAACGCATCTCGGGTTATACAACTGAAGAAGCGAAACATCAGCTTCTTACAGATGTTGAAAAAGAAATAAGACATGACGCTGTTGTTCTTGTAAAAGAAATTGAGAACACAGCAAAAGAAGAAGCAGAGAAAAAGGCTCAAGAGATCATTGCAATTGCTGTACAAAGATGTGCAGCTGACTTCGTGGCAGAATCAACAGTTTCTGTTGTTAACTTGCCAAACGATGAGATGAAGGGAAGAATCATCGGTCGTGAAGGACGTAATATCCGTGCTCTTGAATCGCTCACTGGCGTAGATTTGATCATTGATGATACACCGGAGGCAGTAATTTTGTCATCCTTTGACCCAATCCGTCGTGAAACTGCAAGACTAGCACTTGAAAAACTGATCGTTGACGGTCGTATCCATCCAGCTCGTATAGAAGAGATGGTTGGTAAAGCAAGAAAAGAAATTAGTAAGCAAATTAAAGAAGCTGGCGAGAACGCTACATTCGAAGCCGGTATCCACAATCTTCATCCAGAGCTTGTTAAGCTCCTTGGCCGCTTGAGATATCGTACAAGTTATGGTCAAAATGTACTTCGTCATTCACTTGAAGTTTCATATCTTGCGGGCGTAATGGCTGCAGAGCTTGGAGCGGATGTACGAATTGCTAAACGTGCAGGTCTTCTACATGACATCGGCAAGGCTGTTGATCATGAAGTTGAAGGTACGCACATTGAAATTGGTATGAACTTACTGAGAAAGTACAAAGAATCTCGTAATGTAATTCATGCTATGAGTACTCATCACGGTGACTATGAGCCTGAAACAATTGAAGCTGTCCTCGTCACAGCTGCGGATGCTATTTCAGCAGCCCGTCCTGGTGCAAGACGTGAAACACTCCAAACGTATATCAAGAGACTTGAAACACTTGAAGCCATCGCAGATGGTTATGAAGGCGTTGAAAAGTCATTTGCTATTCAAGCGGGTCGTGAAATTCGCGTTATGATCGTTCCAGAGAAGGTTTCGGATGATGACATGATTATTATGGCGAGAACAATGAAGAAAAGAATTGAAGATGAACTGGATTATCCAGGTCAAATAAAGGTCAGCTTAGTTCGCGAAACAAGAGTCGTGGATTATGCGAAGTAAACCTTCTAGTCTCTTAACTTAATATAAATACTCATATAGAGCTAATTAGATGGTTTTACCCCTTATCTTTGCGCAGCAAAGATAAGGGGTTTTATAGTTTCATGGTTCATAAATTTCCGTAATACTGCGTTGCAATCAAAAAAGGAATGAGTCACGTATGAAAATACGCGTCCCATTCCTTTTTCTATAATTATTACTTTTCAGTACCTTCATAAACATGTCCAGCATTGTAAGAACTACGTACTCTTGGTCCAGATGCCACGCCATGATAACCAAGTTCAACGGCAAAGTCCTCGTAGACTTTGAATTGCTCTGGCGTGATGTATTCAACAAGTGGGGCGTGATCCTTAGATGGAGGCAGATACTGTCCAACTGTCAGGATGTCACATCCAGCGTTTTTAAGATCTTCAATAACTTTTCTAACTTCAGCATCTTCTTCACCAAGGCCAAGCATAATGCCTGACTTAGTCATAATTTTTGAATTAGCTTTTTTTACACGTGTGATCAATTCCAGTGACTGTTCATAAGCAGCTTCTGGACGGATGGTTTCGTAGAACCTTTCTATCGTTTCAACATTGTGGTTGATAACATCCGGTTTTGCTTCAATCACTTGATTAAGAGCATCTTCATCACCTTGGAAGTCTGGAATAAGAACTTCAATTTTAACATTAGGCGTTAATGCTCGGATTTCTTCTATAACTGATTTGAAGTGTGAAGCGCCGCCATCATCCAAATCATCACGTGTCACGGAAGTTATAACGGCATATTCTAAATCTAGCTTCTTTACAGCTTCAGCAACTCTCATTGGCTCACCTGCATCCACCGGGGTAGGTGAACCGTCGCCAACATTACAGAACTTACAATGGCGTGTGCATGTATTCCCAAGAATCATAAAAGTTGCCGTTCGACTGCTATAACATTCAACTCGATTCGGGCAATTTGCCTCTTCACATACTGTATGGAGTTTAAGACTTTGAAGTGTTTTCTTAACATAATTTAGTTCTTTTGTATTATGAAGGCGTACCTTCAACCATTCTGGCTTTCGTTTTGTCATGAGATCTCCTTATGATTTGCCTATTTTTAGTCGAATAACTGCATAATTTCATCGATGCTTATATTTGAGAAAAATTTATTTAAATCAAGTTGCTCAAGTGCAGCACGAATAGATTGATGTTCGTGTTTTATATTTGAAAGTGCATTTTCGGCAATACTAATATCTTCTTGACTGAAGAAATCACCGAAAAAGTGTGCATTTTGAATGATACCATCTTTCACCTTCAGATTAACTTCTACGAGACCACCTGGAAATTTCTCTTGAGTCATGAAGTCATATTTCGGAGATGCACCGAAATTCCAGTCCCAACTGGCAAATCTTTCGTTTTCGATCTTGTGAATCTGGGTCAAATCCTCCTGAGAAAAAGTATATGTTTTTGATCCAGGGAAGGTTTTAAGAATATGTTCATTTGCTAAATCCATAAAAGTCTCTACAGACATATTAGCTTCCAAATGTTCACTAATATTCGTCACTCTGCTCTTAACGGATTTTATACCTTTGCTTTTAAATTTCAGCATATCCGGAGATAATGCTTTTCCAAGCTGCTCCATATTAGATGAGAACAGGAGAGTACCATGATGCAGAAGTCGTGTTTTATGGCGGTATTGTGCATTGCCTGAAAACTTCTTTCCATCGACTAAAAGATCGTTACGGCCACTAAATTCAGCTGGGACGCCCAACGTTTTTAAAAGATCAAGAATTGGTGCCGTGAACTTTTTAAAATTGGCAAAACTGTCACCAGTATCCGTTGAAATAAACGCAAAATTAGTATTTCCAAGATCGTTATAAACTGCACCGCCACCAGAAAGTCTGCGTATAACACGGATGTCATTATCTTCAATATACTTGATGTCTATTTCCTTACGAGTATTTTGATTTTTACCAATTAAAACGGTTTTATCTGCTTGCCAAAGCATAAAAACATCTTCTGAAAAATACTTAAGTATGTATTCTTCAGCGGCCATATTGAAGCTTGCAGAGGTGTTAGGATTAAGTAATACGAGCATTGTATCCCCCCTTAAGAACTTATGATTACTGGATAAAAAGTAGATTTCTTATTAAGTATCATCATAGGCATTTCTGAGTAAATTGTAAATCCCCAAAATTTATTTTATGATTTAGTACAGTTTTACAATGCTATTTTATAGCGAGCCTGTTTCTTTATTCAACATTCAGAAAAGATTGACAATTTATAAACTATGCTTGAAATTGTGTTTGATTATAGGTAATATATGTTTAACATCAAAGCATTTGTCAAATGACGAAGTCGAGAGATATCCTGAATGGATAGCCGAAGAAGCAATCTACACTCATCCTGTTATGTGTAGAGAAACTTTCAGGCCCACAGATCGGCTTTAGATGACGCTCTGGAAAGTCAATTTCGAATTGACACCGAAGGAGACAATACGCTCATTTGCGTAGAATACTCTCAGGTAAACATACAGAGGATCTCAGGGCTAGCGTTGCTATGCCAGAGATCCTCTTTTTTTCATTCTACAACTTACATATTATACCAATTTGGAGGTGCATTACATGAATTTGAAAAAAACGCCATTGTATGAACAGCATGTAGAAGCTAAAGGCAAAATCATTGAGTTTGGTGGTTGGGAAATGCCAGTGCAGTATGAAGGGATTATTCCTGAACATACGGCGGTTAGGGAAAAAGCAGGTTTATTCGATGTGTCGCACATGGGTGAAGTTGATGTAAAAGGCCTTGGTGCTGAAACATTTGTACAAACACTTGTGACAAATGATGCATCAATTCTAGAAGACAATCAAATTATGTATGCAATGATGTGTCAAGAAGATGGCGGCGTTGTAGATGATCTACTTGTTTACAAATTTGACAGAAATCATTTCTACTTAGTTATTAATGCTGCAAACATCGATAAAGACTTTGCTTGGATTAAAAAAGTCTCAAACAATTTTGATGTTACAGTTGAAAATATATCAGATGAAGTCGGCGAGGTTGCAATTCAAGGGCCTTTGGCTCAGGAAATTCTTCAGAAAGTAATGGCATTTGATCTAAAAGAGCTTCCGTTCTTCTACAGCAAGCGTGAAGTTGATGTAGCTGGAGTAAGCTGTATGGTTTCTCGAACGGGTTACACGGGTGAAGATGGTTTCGAAGTGTACTCAAAAGCAGGTGAGATTCCAAAAGTTTGGGATGCACTACTAGAAGCTGGAAATGGCGATGGTCTTGTTCCTACAGGACTAGGAGCAAGAGATACACTCAGGTTTGAAGCTTGTTTACCACTTTATGGACACGAAATTAACGAAAGCATTACACCACTCGAAGCGGGACTTAACTTCTTTGTCAAACTAGATAATGACAATTTTGTTGGTAAAGACGCCCTTGTAGAGCAAAAGGCGAATGGAATCCCAAGAAAACTTGTTGGATTTGAACTTGAAAAAGGCGTAGCACGTGAGGGTTGTGATGTTCTAAAAGATGGCGTTAAAATAGGCTTTGTTACGACTGGATATCATTCGCCTACCTTAGGAAAAAGTATTGGCCTTGCACTTGTTCAAAGAGAATTCGGTGACATGGGTGCTGAGCTTGAGATCCAAGTCCGTAAAAAAGTAAGAACAGCTAAAATTATCAGCAAGCGTTTTTACAAAAAAAATTATAAAAAGTAAACTATAAAAAGTAAATTATAGAAAATAAAAAATATAGAAATCTATGTAAACGAGTCGAGGAGGGCTAAATAATGAAAATTGTTAAAGGACTTTATTATTCAGAAGATCACGAATGGGTGAAGGTTGAAGGTAACAAAGCAACAATTGGTATCACAGATTATGCACAACACGCGATGGGTGACATTGTATATGTAGAACTTCCAGATGAAGACGATGAGATTGAAGCGGGCGAAAGCTTTGGAGTTATAGAATCGGTAAAGGCAGCATCTGATTCATTTGTTCCTGTAAGTGGAACTGTTGTTGCGGTTAATGAAGACATTGAAGATGACTATGGTGTACTAAATAAAGAGCCATATGAAAACTGGATTATTTCAATTGAAATGTCTGATACATCAGAATTAGAAAAACTAATGGATGCAGAAAAGTATGAGGCGTTTACATCAGAGGAGGCATAATATGTTTCCATATATGCCTATTACAGAGCAAGAAGAAAAAAGTATGTTAGGTACGATTGGTCTTGATTCAGTGAGCGATCTATTCTCTGATATACCTGAGAATCTAAGATTGAATCGAAGACTTGATTTTGACGATACGATGTCAGAATACGCAGTAAAGAAGCATGTTGGTCAATTGGGAAATAAGAATACAACAACAAATGAGTTGGTCAGTTTCCTAGGAGCCGGTACATATGATCATTATATCCCTTCTATTGTTCCTCACATTACTGGTCGTAGTGAATTCTACACGGCTTACACGCCATATCAACCAGAGATCAGTCAAGGTACACTTCAGTGTATTTTCGAGTATCAAACAATGGTTTGTGAGCTAACGGCAATGGAAGCCACAAATGCTTCTATGTATGATGGTGCATCATCCACTGCTGAAGCTGCAATGATTGCGACTGAAGGAAAACGCGGAAATGTTGTTTTTGTATCTGCGTCTGTTCATCCGGAAGTAATTGAAGTTGTATCAACTTATATGAAGTACCGTGGTGTGAAAGTTGAAATCGTTCCTGTGAAAGATGGTGTAACAGATTTTACAAGTCTTGAAGCTATGATTTCAAAAGAATGTGCCGCTGTCATTGTTCAAACGCCAAATTACTTTGGAAATCTAGAAAAACTAGAACCTATCGCTGAACTTGCGAAAGCAAATAAAGCACTTTCGATTGTAAATACAGATCCAATGTCTTTGGCTCTTATAAAGCCACCGGGTGAGTGTGGTTTTGATATAGCTGTTGGAGATGCACAAGGATTTGGTAATGCTATGAATTTTGGTGGTCCTCATATAGGCTTTATGGCTGTTACAAAGAAACTAATGCGTAAACTGCCTGGTCGAGTTGTTGGAGAGACAGAAGATACTGAAGGTCGAAAGGCATATGTTTTAACGCTTCAAGCACGTGAACAGCATATAAGACGTGAAAAAGCGGCGTCGAATATTTGTTCCAATCAAGCTATTAACGCACTTGCAGTTACAGTTTATTTATCAGCAATGGGGCGTAAAGGTCTTAAAACAGTTGCCGAGGAGTCTCATGTTCGAGCAGCATACTTAAGAAAAAAACTTTTGGAAACGGGTCAATTTGAGGCACCGCATACTCAACCGTTCTTCAAGGAGTTTGTACTAAAATCCAATATCGAAGTTTCTAAATTACTAGAGACACTTCGCGGCAGCGGAATACTTGGTGGACTTGACTTAAGTACTGCGAGTTCAGATTCAAAAGATCACATTCTAATCTGTGTGACAGAAAAGAGAACAAAAGCTGAACTAGATGCTTACGTTCAAGTTGTGGAGGGGCTGAGATGAATAGTAGACCATTAATCTTTGAAAGATCTGTTGATGGAAGAGTTGGTCACCTTATTGATCGATTTGAAGAAAGCGTGGAAATGCAAATTCCAGCTTCATTCCTTCGCGAAGAAGATCCGAATTTACCTGAAGTCAGCGAGCCTGATGTGGCTCGTCATTATACAGAACTAAGCACACTGAATTATGGTGTGGATACAGGTTTTTATCCATTGGGTTCATGTACAATGAAATATAATCCAAAAGTGAATGAAGATGTGGCATCACTACCGGCATTTTCAGAAATTCATCCTTATCAGCCTATAGAGACCGTTCAAGGAACTATGGAGATGATGTATGACTTATCGCTTCTATTATCAGAAATTACAGGTATGGATGAAGTTTCTTTGCAACCAGCAGCAGGAGCGCATGGTGAGCTTGCGGGTATTATGATGATCAGAGCATACCATGAATCAAAAGGGGATTTTAACAGAACAAAAATTATTGTTCCCGATTCAGCACATGGTACAAACCCTGCTACAGCAAGTGTTGCAGGATTAGATATTATAGAAGTTAAATCTAATGAAAATGGCGAAGTGGATATTGAAAGCTTAAAGGCTGTTCTTGATGATTCAATTGCAGGTCTTATGCTTACAAATCCGAATACACTTGGGCTTTTTGAAACACAAATCGAAGAGATTGCAGCACTTGTGCATGACATTGGCGGACTGCTTTACTACGATGGTGCAAACATGAACGCTATTATGGGACAAACGCGACCTGGAGATATGGGATTTGACGTTGTTCACCTTAATCTTCATAAAACGTTCTCGACGCCTCATGGTGGCGGTGGACCAGGTAGTGGCCCTGTGGGTGTAAAATCAAAGCTTATTGAGTTTCTTCCAAAGCCAGTTTTAGTTAAAAAAGATAATGGTTCATTTGATTTTGACTATGACCGTCCTAAAAGTATTGGTCGTATGAAGAGTTATTATGGGAATGTTGGAGTTTTAGTAAAAGCGTACACATACATAAAAACTATGGGCGCAAATGGTTTAAAAAAAGCCAGTGAAATTGCTGTGTTGAATGCGAACTATATGCAAGCTAGATTAAAAGAACACTATAAGCTTCCAATTGATCGTATTTGCAAACATGAGTTTGTTCTTGCTGGTACAGGTGATCCACTAAGTCAGGTGTCAACTCTGGATATTGCGAAGAGACTTCTGGACTATGGTTATCATCCTCCTACAATATACTTCCCATTGATTGTTGATTCAGCACTTATGATTGAACCAACAGAGACAGAAAGTCATGAAACTATTGACGAGTTTGTGGAAACAATGATTCAGATTCGTGAAGAGATTAGGGTCTCTCCTGACAAACTGAAATCTGCACCTGTTAATACATCGATTGGTAGAGTGGACGAAACTGCCGCTGCTCGTAATCCAATCTTAAGATGGAAGAAGTAATATCAAGATAGAGGCGGAGCGTTTTATTATAGCAATGGAGTCACGGTACTAACAAATACCAACGTTTTGGATATTAAAGATGGAGATAATTATGCACAAGTGGTTGTTGAAGGTTAAAAGGATACCAAAACGCTTATAGCGACTTGATTTTATCTGCCACAGGTCGAAAGCCAAGTCATACGGGTTTGAACTTGGAAAAAATCGGGGTAGAGATTGAAAAGTCTGCGGTTCAGGTGGATGATAGTTTTAATCAAATGTTGATCATATATGCTATCGGATGGAACCTTGCACCTTGTACCAATAAAAAAAGATAAAGTAGAGAAGAAAAGAGAGGGCCAGTTATGAATTTTAAATTCCTACCGGAGAGAGATCCGGAGTTGTACCAAGCAATTCAACTTGAAGTTAAGCGTCAGTCATCAAATATAGAACTCATTGCTTCAGAAAACTTTACAAGCCTAACTGTAATGGAAGCGTCTGGCTCTGCTCTAACGAATAAGTATGCAGAAGGTTACCCTGATAAAAGATACTATGGCGGATGTGAGCATGTAGATGTTGCTGAAAAACTAGCAATAGAACGTTTAAAAACTATTTTTGGCGCTGAGCATGCAAATGTGCAACCACACTCAGGCTCACAAGCAAACATGGGCGTATATTTCGCAGTGCTTGAACCTGGTGATAAGATTCTTGGAATGAATTTATCTGATGGCGGTCATTTAACGCACGGTAGCCCAGTAAACTTCTCAGGGAAACTTTATGAAGTTGTTTCTTATTCAGTTAATGAAAAAGGATATATTGACTATGACGCTTTAAGAGAAATGGCAATAAAAGAAAAACCTAAGATGATCGTAAGTGGTGCGAGTGCTTATGCGAGAATCATTGATTTTGAAAAGATCAAAGAAATTTGTGATGAAGTTGGGGCGTACATGCTTGTAGATATGGCTCATATTGCTGGTCTTGTTGCAGCAGACCTTCATCCAAATCCTGTTCCATATGCTGATTTTGTAACAACGACAACTCATAAAACACTTCGTGGACCTCGTGGTGGTGCGATTATATGTAAGGAAGAGTACAAGAAAAAAATTGATAAAACAATTTTCCCTGGTATTCAAGGTGGTCCACTGATGCATGTAATCGCTGCTAAAGCTGCATGTTTTAAAGAAGCTATGTCTGATGAGTTTAAAGCTTACCAGAAACAAGTAATAATCAATGCCTCTGCTCTTGCGGACGCTCTCAGTGCGAAAGGTTTTGATATTGTTTCGGGTGGTACGGACAATCATCTAATGCTTGTTGATTTGCGTAGTAAAGGTATTACAGGTAAGGTTGCTGAAAAATTATTGGACTCAGTAGGTATTACAACAAACAAAAATACTGTTCCTAATGAAACGGAAAGCCCCTTTGTAACAAGCGGACTGCGTATTGGTACACCTGCTGTTACAACGAGAGGTTATAAAGAAGAGGATATGGTAGAGATTGCAAATATTATAGACTTTGTAATTTCTAATCGTGACTCTGATCTGAGTGAAGTTGAGTCACGTGTTAAAGTTCTATGCGACAAATATCCACTTTATCCCGAGTTATAAGATCCATTTTAATACTCCTCAATCTAAACCTACATTTAGTGTCCATAACTAAATGTAGGTTTAGTCTTTTTTTGGAATTGCACATGTGAAAAAATTTGCCAATTACACATTAATATTATTATATATTGTTTTGTGTGTTAATTTCTGGGTATCCATTAGTGGAGTGTTTAAGTTGGTGGACTTTAAGGAGTGTGATGCTTGAAAACGATTATTAGATGCTTGGGGGAAGTGGGTAACGGAGAACAAACATCAAAATATAATATAATGCCTTATATAACAAAAAAAGGTATAAAATGCAGAGGTATCTTGTAATTTATGGCGAATTAGTTAGTAAGGTAAAGGGTCAAACCACAAGACACAATATTAATTGAGACATGAGATGAGGAGGCGTAGTTATGGATGTATTAAAAGTTTCAGCAAAATCTAATCCCAATTCAGTTGCAGGTGCACTCGCGGGTGTACTTAGAGAAGCAGGAAATGCAGAAATGCAAGCTATTGGTGCAGGTGCTATCAATCAGGCTGTCAAAGCAATAGCAATCGCAAGAGGTTTTGTCGCACCAAGTGGTGTTGATCTAGTCTGTATTCCGGCATTTACGGATATTATAATTGACGGCGAAGAAAGAACAGCCATTAAACTCATTGTTCAACCGAAATAGTGATTGACTCAAGGAGGATGCATAGTTATGGAAATACTCAAAGTATCGTCACATTCTAATCCCAATTCTGTAGCAGGAGCATTAGCAGGTGTTATCCGAGAGAATGGTTGTGCTGAAATGCAAGCGGTAGGAGCAGGGGCAGTAAACCAAGCGGTCAAAGCGATTGCGATAGCGAGAGGTTATGTTTCGCCATCAGGGATTGACCTTATTTGTATTCCTGCATTTGCTGATATTGAGATTGACGGCGAAGAACGTACAGCGATTAAGTTGATTGTTCAGCCTAGAAATTATAAGTAGTTACATAAGTGAATTATTTAAGCTACTCACTCGTGAGTAGCTTTTAGTTTGCTTTGTGGCTGATCCTATTAATAAAAATTCATTGTCTTTATGCTGTTTACATGAACAATCCGGGTTGAATTTACTGTGTCGTTAGGTTATAATACAAATGCGAATGAAATATCAAAAAACGGATTTAATATTCGAATTTATAAGAAGGAAGTGACCGAAATGACGACTCAATATTCAAACCCATTAATTGACCGCTATTCGTCAAAAGAGATGAGCGAGATATTTTCACCACAGAAAAAGTTCTCAACTTGGAGAAGACTCTGGGTGGCTCTTGCTGAGGTAGAGAAAGAATTAGGACTTAATATCACGGATGAACAAATTGAGCAAATGCGTGCAAATATTAATGATATTGATTTTGAACGTGCTGCTGAGCATGAGAAGATTAGACGTCATGACGTTATGGCTCATGTACACACATTTGGCGAACAATGTCCGGATGCAATGCCTATAATCCATTTAGGGGCTACAAGTGCATATGTTGGTGATAACACTGATCTTATTCAAATGAAAGAAGGCCTCGAACTTGTTCGAATTAAGCTTGTTGATCTTCTCTCAAAACTGAAGACTTTCTCAGTAGAGTACCGTGCAATGCCAACACTAGGATTTACACATTTTCAGCCTGCTCAGCTCACAACGGTAGGAAAAAGAGCAACGCTTTGGATGATGGATCTTGTAATGGATTATCATGACATTACATTCTTAATAGAAACAATGAAAATGCGTGGTGTAAAGGGTACAACTGGCACGCAGGCTAGTTACTTAGCACTTTTTGATGGTGATCATGAAAAAGTTAAGGCTCTTGATGATAAGATTGCTAAAAAGTTTGGTTTTGACGGCTCATTGGCAGTCACAGGTCAAACGTATACACGTAAAATTGATGCAAGAGTTTCTGCAGCTTTAAGTGGTGTGGCTCAATCTATGCATAAAATGACAAATGATCTGAGATTGCTTCAGCATATGAAGGAAGTTGAAGAACCATTTGCAAAGAATCAAATTGGATCTTCTGCCATGGCATACAAGAGAAATCCAATGCGTTCTGAACGTATTGCGGCTCTTAGTCGATTTGTTATTGCAGCGGCCGCGAATCCGGCAATGACTCAGTCAGCACAGTGGTTTGAAAGAACTCTTGATGATTCAGCGAATAAAAGACTTGCAATTCCAGAAGGCTTTTTAGCAGTTGATGCTATTCTTGATATAGGCAATAACGTAACAACTGGCCTTGTGGTATACCCAAAAGTTATCGCAAAGCATATGAATGAGGAACTGCCTTTCATGGCAACTGAAAATATTATCATGGAAGCTGTAAAACGTGGCGGGGATAGACAAGAACTTCATGAGTCAATTCGTCTTCACTCAATGGAAGCTGCAAAGCAAGTTAAAGAACTTGGTCTTAAAAATGACTTACTCGAACGCATAGTTAAAGACCCTGTTTTCAACCTTTCAGAAGGAGATATCGATTCACTTCTTAATCCTCTGGATTACATCGGAAGATCAGATGTTCAGGTATTAGAATTTATTGAGTTGGAAGTAGATCCAATCATTGATCAGCATTTAGATCAACTGGGAAAAAATGTAGAACTTAAAGTGTAGAAAATGTGACCCCTCTTCAAATTTGGGTATATCCATCTAGAAGAGGGGTGATTTTATGCAGTCTTTCGATTTTCGACAGATAATACAATCTTCAGCTGGAGTGTTTCGCTTGCTTGATATGGAAAATTGGGCTTGCGAAGTGGAAAAGAGTTTTGAAATTGAACATGAGGAATCTGATATTCTTGAGTTGATGAAAGAACATCACCTTAGTCATGCGATGATCATGCCATCATATAAGTTCCAAATTGAACATGGGCATGAGTTGATAGAGCAAATGAAAAAAGGTGTCCTAAAAATTGGGTATGAACCTCATATTTCTGATACCGTACGTTATGATGCATCTGACCGTCTTATCACGAGTGATTTTAATATTACAGCAAGATATGACAAACCTTATGCAGTGTTATATTCATGGGATATGATGCATGAATGTACTTATGGTCTTTCAGGTCATCAAATACGTCATTTGTTCCAAGTTAGAAACTGGACAGGCATGACATCACAAGAGTTTTTAGTGGCTCAGTCAAGGAGTATGGTGAACTCTGATCAACGTGATAAACTCTGGACATGGTTGGTGGATTCCAGTACAGATGTTTTAACATCAGTTGGTTTTCTTGATCAATCTTCTATTAAAGTATATACTTGCAAGCAAGGTAGTTCTAATGACCGCAGGGGTGCTTTAGTAACCCATATTATACCGTTGCGTGAAGTAAAAGAGTACAAGAGATAAGAAGTTGTGAATTAATACCTTTCGAGCAAAATGGAGTGATTGATATGACAGATGATATGAAATTAGAGCGTAAAGTTGAAGTCGTGCCTCATGATGACTTATGGGCTGCAAAATTTGATCTAGAAGAAGATAGACTTCGCAACTTGCTTGGAGACTTAATTGTTAACGTGCATCATATAGGAAGTACAGCAATCCCTGGAATTGTAGCGAAACCAATTGTGGACATACTCGTTGAGGTTAAGAATTTAGATAATGTGAATCAATTCAACCCTGGAATGAAACAGCTCGGTTATATTGCAAAAGGAGAATTTGGAATAGCTGGCCGTCGGTTTTTTATTAAAGGCACAGAATTGGACAGAACACATCATGTTCATATCTATGAGGTTGGTGATGTTGAGGTTGCAAGACATATCAATTTTCGAGATTACTTAATGCTTCACCCGAATGTGGCCGTTGAATACTCACATCTTAAAGAGAAACTAGCTGAGAAGTATCCCAATGATATTGATGCATATATGCATGAGAAAAATAAATTTATTGAAAACATAGAGATGCAAATTATAATTTGGAAAAAGAATATTGAGAAGGATTTATTTTAGTACAGATAATGTATAGGATTCTTTTGATCACATAGTAATGAATGGAAGCTGTTTATAGCAGACTTCCATTCATTATTTTTTTTGTTCATAATTCCAAAATTGAAATAATGAATAGCTAATTGATAGGAATTCGGTTCCATAAAATGTAAAATATATTGACTTGATGGAATAAAATGGTAAAATGAAATGGAAGAATAATACAAATAATAATTTTAGGGGCGTATATGAGATATCGATATTCAGACATACTAAAGGGATTAATCGGATTGTTGCTATGTTTAACAGCTATTGCAGGCATTTATTATTGGGAGACATACGGACGGGTTGAGTTCACTAACAAAGAAATAGTGGTTTTAAAGGAGTCTATAAAAGCACAAACACTAATCACTGAGAGTGACTTGGTAACTGTTAAGAGAGAAATTTCAACACTTATTGAAGATCCGATCATCAATTCACACGACATTGTTGGGAAGGTTTCAAAACACTATATACCATCAAACTTACAGTTGTCGGATGCATATTTCGAAGAGGATGAGCTATTCCCTAGTGATGGCGAGTACATATTCCAAATTCCGAGTGAGTGGATCGCATCTTGTCCATCAACTTTGAGACGTAGCGATGACGCATATATTTATCCTGTTATAGAGGGTTCTAGTGCTGAGGAGTCTGAAATTACTGAAGAAGAACCTATAAAATGTCTTAAAATTGCATTCGTGAAAAATCAGTCCAATCAAGAAGTTAAATCAGTTGGTGATTCTGATCGACTTGATGGGACATCAACAATTTCAACCATAGAAATGATTGCAACGATTGAGGATGTTCAGCTTCTAAATCAACTGAGAGCAAAGGGATACAAATTCTTAATAATGTATAGATAAGGGGTGCTTTGGGTGAAACGCATTGGAATAGTATGTGAAGATCATAATCTTGTAAGTCATTTCAAAGAGGCGGAGTATTTTGAACAGGTTCAAGCAATCAGTATAAAGGAAGTACAAAATTCTGACTTCGATGTCCTGTTGATCAGTGATAGACAAGTTGGATTGAACGAGTTAAAAATCATGGATCTTAATCACTTGG
>Ga0209379_10001311_pt1 | contig 16707 bp, 12 predicted proteins | sample tdDd001_FD_187124 | JGI IMG/M metagenome (GOLD analysis project Ga0209379, IMG submission 187124) | Marine sediment microbial communities from the Atlantic coast under amendment with organic carbon and nitrate - tdDd00.1 (SPAdes)... | ecosystem: Environmental > Aquatic > Marine > Coastal >...
CGCCCTACTATTCCTAACATTCCAGGCGCTGAGCTTGGTATTGATTCAAATGGCTTCTTTGAGCTAGACGCACAGCCTAAGCGTGTTGCTGTGGTTGGTGCAGGCTACATTGCCGTTGAAATCGCAGGCGTACTTCATAGCCTTGGTACAGAAACACACCTGTTTGTTCGTAAAAACAAACCATTACGTACTTTTGACCCATACATTGTTGATACGCTTGTCGATATTATGGCAAAAGAAGGCCCGACTCTTCACACTGAGTGCACACCTAAAGAAGTAGTTAAAGAAAGCGATGGCAGCTTAACCATTCACTTTGAAAATGGTCACAGCCAAAACGTTGATGAAGTTATTTGGGCAATTGGCCGTACACCTACAACTGACAAGATCAATCTTGCTGCGGCAGGTGTTGAAGTAACTGAAGCTGGTTACGTTAAAGTAGACGAATTCCAAAACACCACAGCTGAAAACGTATACGCAGTTGGCGATATCATCGAAAACGGTATCGAACTTACGCCAGTAGCCGTTAAAGCAGGTCGTATTTTATCAGAGCGCTTATTCAATAAAGAACTACCTGATGATTTAAAAATGGACTACGAGCTAGTACCTACTGTGGTATTCAGCCATCCACCAATCGGCACAATTGGTTTAACAGAGCAGCAAGCGATTGATCAATACGGCAGCGATAACGTTAAAGTATATAAATCAAGCTTTGCAGCAATGTACACAGCGGTTACTCAGCACCGTCAAGCATGTAACATGATGCTAGTGTGTGCAGGCGAAGACGAAAAAGTTGTTGGCTTACACGGCATTGGCTTTACCGTTGACGAAATGATCCAAGGCTTTGCCGTTGCAATGAAGATGGGCGCAACCAAAGCAGACTTTGATGCTGTTGTGGCTATTCACCCGACGGGCTCAGAAGAGTTTGTTACCATGACAGGCTAGTGTAGAAAACATACCAATACACTTTCATAATCTGGAATAATCTAAAAGCCAACTATACTTACTTTAAAGTTAGTTGGTTTTTTGTTTCAGAAAGGAGGAAAGTGTGGCTAAGCTTATTCACTCAGCTCTGATAAAAATAAAAGATTCAGAGACTGAGTTTGAAGATTTAGAATCTCTACCGACTCTGTATACTTCTGACGCGAGGTTCGTTCACTCTGTTAATGCTTGGTTCTATGATTTAGTAGCCTGCAAAAGACTGAAAGATCTTAACTCTTATTCTAGAGCACTTCTTTGTTACTGGTCATATTTAGAAATTAACTCTCTGAATTGGGATGAATTCCCACCAATAAAAAGGCTCAAGCCCACTTATAAGTTTAAATATCACTTATTGTCCGAAGTAAACCGTCAAAAAATTTCTCCTTCAACCGCTAACCTTTATTTAAAGCATGTTGTGCAATTCTATATATGGGCTATTGAAGAATCAGAGATCGAAATAAATGACGAAAAAAAAGCTCCTTTTACAATTGAGTTCATTAGCATTAAAAGAACAGATAAATTAGCTCATTTAAAACCTAAGTTTATAGTTCAAACAACCGATCTGAAAATACGTGTCCCCAAAAAACCCGAGAGTGGTCTAACTCCTTTAACGAGTGAATCGCTATTAGCATTTTCTAATAAGCTCAAGACTGAACCTGTTGAATTTAAACTAATGTGTGCCCTTGCTCTTTTAAGCGGGCTTAGAAAATCTGAGGCCTGCTCGTTCACACAAGAAGCTTTAAATAGCGCTATACCAACTAGTAATTCCCACACTAGATATACTTTAACTTTAGGCCCATCTACAGGTGTAAATACCAAATATAGCAAACAAAGAGAAATTGAAGTTCCTGCAACTCTATTCAACAAACTAAAAGATTATTCAATTAGCGAAAGGAGGCTCAAAAAGGTCAAGAAATTAAAAATTCGTGGTGAATATGAACCACTTTTTATTAGCCAATACGGAAATCAAGCTTCCATAGGAACATTGAGTGCACGTTGGTCTGACTTCAGAAAAGTTATCAAGTTCACACATAGCAACTTTTACTACTCGTTCCATGACTTGAGGAGTACTTACGCAACCTATCGACTTAACGATCTTCTTGATGCAGGGCTTGGCGTTGGTGAAGCTCTTGATTGCCTTATGCATTGGATGGGCCATGATCAAGAAAGTACTACAATGAAATACATAAGGTATTTACAGAAAAAGACTGCCCTTGAAAATAAATTCGGCTTGCTTGACCAGATAATGCATAACGCGATAGAGAGTGAAGGTTTCATCAATGAGCCCAAATAAATGGCAAGAAGGAATGTGCTTGAAGCTGAGAAGTGGTGCTAACACCACGCATTATTTAGATTTTAATAGAATACGCTTCAGCGGCATCCCACCAACTAGAAGAATAAAAGAATCAAAAGGCATTGAGTTTGCCCATCGTGATGATTTAGCTAATGAGTTCCAAAAAGTTCTGACAATGCTTCGCTTAGAAAAGTCGGATGCAACCATATCAAACTACTACTACAAATTTACTTGTTACCTTAAGTGGTGTGACTCACTAAACATGCCCCCAATAGAGCAAAACACAATACAAAAATTCTGTATGCATTGTTACGAGCGCTATCGATTAGGTGAGCTTAAAAGTGGCGCATATATAACTTTTACTAGTACCCTAAAAGTGATTTTTTCAAACTTAGAAATCAATAACGCCTCAGAAAAATGGCTTAATAACATTGTTATTTTACCAAAAAATGACATCCAACCATATGAACCCTACTCAAGCTCTGATTTGAAAAAGATGCTTCCTTTTCTTCGTTCACTCTTCAAACAAACAGCTAAACAATTTTTAGCTTCCCCAGAGAAATATATGGCTGCTTCGAAGAGCAGCTCCCCAATGCTCTTTGAATGGAAAGGTAATACTCACAAAGTCTTTCTTCCTGTAAATAAGATGATGATTGCCGCTACATTTTTACTTTCTTACTACACTTATTCCAATACAACCCAAATTCTAAAACTTCGACGACCGAAGTCAGCAGGGTATAAAAATGGAAATTGGTATGTAATGAGTGCTTTTAAAAGAAGAGCCTTCAAGGTAATAAACATTGAGATAGGTGAGCACCACATAGACATACCTAAATACTGCATAGATTTTTTTAATACTTTACTAGATGTATCAAAAGTGATTGATAACTCTGATGACGCTCCTTTAATTCAGGCTTGCTGGGAAAATAAGAAAGCACCTTTAAATAATGCGTTTTTACGTGATTTCAATGGTATTTTTATAAAAAATAGCTTTCCGATGTATGACTCAACAGGCAAAGAGCTTAGATTTAGCGTTTCAAGATTTAGAGCAACAGGAAGCTTTATTTCTCAACTTAACAGCAATGAAATCGAAACAGCTCTACTGCTAAACAACACTCCTAAAACAATCAAAAGTCACTACTCCGAGGGAAACAAGCTAGAAAATAACATCATGATGCAACAAGCAGCTCTCATAAGAGCTGAGCAAGCCAAGAGTCTTACTACGATAGATAAAGCTAAAGAGAACCTCGGTATCAGGGTTCTAAAATATGAAGAACTACAAGAGCAACTTTCACCACAAATTAAACAGTCTGCCCATGGTTCATATTGCGCTAACCCTTTTGGCGAACAGTCAAAGAAGTTTAGTAAAAAAGCCAGCTCTTATGGTTTAAAGGAGTCAAAGTTAGCATGTGCTAATCTACTCTCATGCTTTGGATGTGAACACCAAGTAATTGTCCAATCGGTTGAGGATATATGGTGCCTATTGTCATTCAAAGAGTGTATTGAAGAATCATTGTATTTTCACCTAAATGCGAAACACTTTACTCAAAATTTTAGTAAAGTATTAAATTATATCGATCAAAATATTCTCCCTAAAATTGCAAAAAAGATCATTGCTGACGCTGAAGTTAAATTAACTGAAGAAGGGCGGCACCCTCTTTGGCTTACCCCTGATTCGATACCAACGGTTAAATAATATGACTCCGCTAATTTCTCTTCCAAAAGACACACCTCAAAAGCTTCTAACGGAGTTTGTAGATGTAATAAAGCTACGTAACAAACATGACTGGATAAAACTTAAGCAAGTTGTAGTTAGTAAGGATATTATGGGTAAGGATAAAAGTTACTTCGGCGACCAAATTTGGGATATGAGTGCCTATGCAGCGAAGATTCAAATAAATAAAAAGAGTAAATTTGACTTTGCCTTTATAGAAGATTCTGAAGAATTAATTCTAGAGCTGAAGCTTATTGTTTACGGCTGGATTTATCAAAAGAACAGCACAAGAAGTAGCCATATAAAAATACAAACTTTAGTAAATAGGCTTTCCGCGCTTAAAAAGGTTTATATTTTTTTACTGCAAAATAATCATGAATCAATTTCAGCTTTAAATGATAAAAGAACTTCACAAGCACTAGATTCATACCTTATCAATAAAAAGTTAGCACAACGTACTTTAGAACATGTTTATGCAGGTATTAACAGCATCTTCAGATTACAAAGTTGGCTACAGATTGATTTGACTCTATCAACACTAAAACCATACGAGCACGCTTTAAAATTAAGCACTAAAACGCCCCAACAAACCCTCTCTATTCCAGAAAGAATAGCTGATGAACTCTATGCTAAAGCGATAGAGTTAGTCGAGATTTATTACCCGCATAGGCATACGCTCGCAGATATTGAGAATGATCTACAAGATAATTACCTCAGAGGGAAAGCTATTGTTGATTTTAAAGTCAAAAATGGTAGTTGGAAGTTTTTAAGTGTACCTAAATCAGGATATTCCACAGCTCACCGAAAAGCTCAGGAGGTTAATAAGGCTGCCCCTCAAAAGTGCTCAAGTATATTATCAAAATACTCTTCAAAGGCTCCTTTTCAGAGCATAAAAACTGCTACTAGTTGGAAAAAGTTATATGGCCGAATAACTACAGCTTGCTATATTTGCTGTGGTGCATTTTCAGGGATGAGAGACTCAGAGCTGAGTGTATTGAAACCAAACAGTTATTTCTGTGATGAAATAGGAGGACATACATTTCATCTATTGCAATCTCGAACCTTTAAATTAGGTGAAAAAAATACAACGTGGGTTACAGCTCCAATTACCGAAAAAGCAGTCGAACTTATGAAAGAGTTCACAAAAAACTGGAGGAAGGAGCTTCTTGAGGCTAACTATGAAAAAGAAAGTAATTATTTATGGTTAAATAGAACCGCTCGCTCAAAATTGCCTGTAGTCATAACGAAATGGCCTGATAGATTACAGCTTTTTTCTGACTCATATGGCTCAACAATAACAAAAGATGATCTAGTTGAGGCATTTCGATCTAATCCAAATGCACATGACAAAATTAAAGAAATATGTTCCTTAGGTAAAAACTGGCCCCTCAAGACACATCAATTTAGACGTTCACTAGCACTGTTCACAACAAGGCATCGAATCGGTAATAGTTGCGCTCTTAAACAACAATATAAACAAACTTATCTCCAAATGGCTGATTGGTATAGTGTCGGTAGCATTACTAACAGGCTACATGATTTAAGAATAGATAGTGACTTTCAACACCTTCTTGAAAAGACGCAGTTAGAAGAAACCGCTAATAAATTTTTTGACATGATTAACAGTGACGCTCCTTTATCCGGAACTCATGGCAAAGCAATCATGCAAATGCGAGAAGATCTTCCATACATTTACAGCTCCTGGGATGTAATTTACGATGCAGTGAAAAAAGGAACTCTAACATTACACGGTACTATGCATAGCTACTGTAAGAATGGTTATGATTGTGATATGGATGGAGTCATAAACCCTGCCTTCTGTGTTGACTGCAAAAGCGGCGGTAGCATTATTGACGAAGCCCAAGCCAAAAACTGGCAAGAAAAACATACTCGGCTCAGCTCGTACCTCAAAACCCAAAAAGATTTATCTCCTTCTGTTTACGCCCATTGCATAACTCAAATCCGTGCAGCTGAGTCCGTAATGTCTGATTTCAACATTTCATATGAACAATATAAGCACCCCATTGAGGTAACTCAGTATGACAAAGAGTGAAAATACCCTCATTAGATTAGAGGCTGCACTTGAGCGCATTTTAGCGGGAGAACCTAAGCGTATCCCCAAAAATAGGAAGCTAAGCATAAGAGCTGTTGAGGAAGAAGCTAACCTAGGTAACGGGAGTTGTCACTACTACTCTGAATTCTCTTCCAAGGTAAGGATACTAAAAAGTAAGCAAAGAAGTTCAAGCAGCCAGCAAGAAGCAGACACAGGGTTTACTGATTTTTTAAAGTCTAAGGCCGCGAATGAAAAGAGAATAAAAGAAAAATATCGTTCAGAAAATGTGGAGCTAAAAAAGACAATTCAGCAACTAGCAGCGGAGCATCATCTATTTAATGAGTTAATTCGCCGACTTAAGACACAGTCAAAACAACTCGAAGTAGAAAATAAAGAGCTTAATGTTGCTCTTGAAAATACTAAAGAAGAGTTGACGCAATTAAAGAGAGAACGCATTTTTAAACTCAATAAGAAATGAACAAACATCTCATAGAATCGAAGCTATCAATGCTCATAATTGCTCGATATAACAATTGCCAAAGAAGACAAAGTTCTTGGTTCTCTTTTGTACCAACAGTTTTTAAAAGTACACATTAGGCTTAAAACTGCAACTTTAAGCTTAGTGATTTCCTAATAGCGCCATGGGTTGCCATTAAAATATGACTCAATTTTACCTAAAATAATTTAAAGCTAACATACATCGAACCGTAGCAAAGCCCTACTTGCCTCTATTGTTTTAATGAATCATTATGTACTTAGTTAACTACTCACCGGGTTGCCCTGAGTCTAAGGATATGATGTCTATTGCTTTTATCCGATAGAACTTTGGCGATCTAGCAGCCAAGATGCTAAGGATACGCAAAGTGTATATTTCAAAAGTTAGAATAGAAAACTTCCGAAATTTCCATGAAATGGAAATCAAAACAAATAAAAACATGGTGATTGTGGGAGAGAATAAAGTTGGTAAGAGCAATTTTCTATTTTCACTTAGGCTTGTTTTAGATCCCTCTTTATCTGAACTAGATCGACTCCTAAGTCTAGATGATTTTTGGGATGGATTAGGGGGTGACAAGCTAGGAAGTACCATCAAAATATCCATAGAAATTAGTGGTATTGACCAATCACCAACGACCTTAGCAGCTTTGGCTGATGGCTTGATTAACATAACGACCCACACTGCGAAAATTACCTACGTTTATCAACCTAAAAGCGGAGTGGCGATAAACTCTCTTAATGATTACGAGTACAATATATACCTTGGGAATACTGAAGATATTCCTATAAATCGTTCCCTACGCCGCTGTATACAAATAGAACTATTTCATGCGCTGCGTGATTGTGAAAGGGAGTTGAGTAACAGTAAGAGAACGCCTTTAAGAACTTTTTTGGAACACGTTGGTGATAACCTTACTGAAGCACAAAAGGCTTCAATCCTAGCAGGATTTGAACAAACACAAATAGCGCTTTCTGGTGTTCCAGATTTAGGACAAATAGAACAGAATATCAACGATATGCTCCAAACAATGGTTGGGAACAGACACATATCTCCTGTTCAGTTGAAACTAGCTCCTCAAGACATCAATAAGCTAATTAAGTCACTCCAATTACTGGTTGATGCAGGAACTAGGGCAATCAGTCAATCTAGTACTGGTAGCTCAAACATATTATTTTTGACGTTAAAGCTACTCGAGCTTCAGCACTCAATGAGTGTTGGTGAACAAGAGTTTACTTTCTTAGCAATTGAAGAACCTGAAGCCCATCTTCACCCCCATGTTCAAAGATTACTGTTTGAGTATTTCTACAACTCAGGGGCAAACGTAAACACTCTTCTTACAACACACTCACCACATATAGCTAGCTCAGCCCCAGTTAATTCTCTGATTGTACTCAAAGAATCAATGGGTGGGGTTATGCCCTCAACAAAAGGGTATTCTTTAGTTGACTCTATACTGTCACCTGAAGATATAGAGGACATGAGTCGATACTTAACTGTCACACGGGGGGAGGTTCTGTTCGCTCGCGGTGTAATTTTAGTCGAGGGAGATGCTGAGGAGTTTTTATTCCCTGAGCTAGCTAGAAAGTTGGGGTATGAATTGGACAAAAAAGGGATATCTATATGCTCCGTTGCAGGAACAAATTTTGAGCCTTACGTAAAGTTCCTATTGAGTATCGGCACACCTTTCGTAGTTATAACCGATCGCGACCCTCTAGACTTAGAGGTACCATTAGGCATCACTAGAATAGATAAGTTACTATGTATTATCTCACAAAATCACACACTCAACAGCGCTGAATCAACAATTTTGACCTTGGGGCGAGCTCACGGAATTTTTACTAACACTCAAACATTGGAAATTGAATTGCTAAACTCACAAGCCATGAAAAATACAATTTGTGATATTTTACTGGAAGAGTATGGTACTCGCCCACGGCTAGGCCCAATAATCAATTCTTGGAGACAAAATACCTTACCTGTCAATACGGACGCAATGCTTCGGTACATCAGTGAAATAGGTAAAGGTAGGTTCGCTAAGCGCTTGAGTAACCGACTGCCTGAAGGACAATGTCCAGAATACATAGCTGCTGCTTTCGAGTACATTTATGAACGTACATAATATACCCAGTAAATACAAAAAAGAAGCAGAAGAGCTGAACAGATATGGTCAAAGAGATGTATTTAATTCTACTGCGAATTGCGCAGTTATGGCTGGCCCTGGTAGTGGAAAGACGAAAACACTTGTCTTAAAGGTTGCCAAAATCATAGATGAAGATATCTCAGATTATGAGAGAGTTGCTTGCATTACTTATAGTCGACAGTGCTGCAAAGAGCTTCACAGCCGTTTTAAAAAAATCGGATTATCTTCTAATGAGAACTTGTACATTGGCACGGTGCACAGTTTTTGCCTGAGTCAAATTGTAACTCCATTAGCTCACTTGACTGACTCAACATTACCTACATCTTATAGTGTTGCTACCGAAGATCAGAGAAATGAAGCCTTTAACTTAGCTAAAGAGCAAGTTGGGGAAAGTGTTCAATATTACAGCCAAACTTTCATGACAAGCTATCGTATGACGCACCTAGAAAAAGGGCCTACATTTAGCACGTCAGATCCCAATTGCGCAAATTTGATAGAGGTCTATGAGGGGCTTTTAAGAGAAAGGTGTATAGTGGATTTTGATGGCCTAATACTCATTAGTAGACGCCTTATTCTTGAACACAGCTGGATCCGAGATATTTTAAAAGCCAAATTCCCTGTTATCGTTATTGATGAGTATCAGGATCTAGGCAAGCCATTACATGACATGGTTATCGCTCTTGCCGAGCATGGTATACGAATTATTGCTGTTGGAGATGTAGACCAATCTATTTATGGATTTACAGGAGCTCACCCAGAGCTCCTTGAGCATTTAAGTGAGCGTGATGACTTCGAAAAAGTTGAGATGAAACTTAACTACAGATCAGCTCAAAATATTGTTAGCTTATCGGATGGGTTTGTCAGTCAGGCAAAAGGAATAATAGCTCACCACCAAGATAGAATTGCAAGCATTACTTACCATTTATGCCCAGACGGTCTTGAGCAACAAATCGAACAAGCTATCACGCAAGCTTTGACTATAGCTTCTGAAACGCCAGGTAGAGCACTTAGTGACATAGCTATTTTGTATCCAGATGCAAAAACTGGAGATCTTGTTGCATCTAAAGCTTCACAACTAGGCATCGTATATAACCGTACAGACAACAATGCTCCTTACAGAAAGAACCCACTTACAAATTTTATTGAAGACTGTGCTTCATGGGTTAGTTACGATTGGCAAGCAACATCAAACAAGACCTTGTTATCAGAGTTAATCTCGGCATTGATCAGTTTCGTGAAAATTGACATTGAAGAGATAGATGCTTTAGTTCAAGGTTTTGTATCCTACCTATGGACAGTAAGAGGTAATCTGGAAGAAAGCACAGCTTATAGCTTTGTTAACAATCTAATTAGTATTTGCTTTCCTTTTTCAGTTCCTCCTTCCCATATGTCAGATGACTTTAAAGAAGTAGGAAAGATGACTCGGGCACTATCAAGTGGAGGTGTATTACAGAATGTAAGCATAGAAGTGCTGGGTAACAATAGAGAGAAGTCTAACAAGTTAAATTTGATCACTTATCATTCATGCAAAGGTAGTGAATACGATATTGTTATTGCTATAGGCCTAGATAATGGTGTCTTTCCTAAATTGAAATGGGATCGAAATAATTACCAATGGTGTTACCCTGATGATAAAGAGCTGCAAGAAAGAAGGCGACTTTTTTTCGTAGCATTAACGCGAGCAAAATATGACGTCCACTTTTACAAATCTGAGTTTTTTTTGACTAGTAGAGGTGATAGAAAGTATTTCGGACAAAGCAAATTTCTAGATGAACTTGCTAGCCGGATGAACTCGGGGAATTAAGTTAAGAGCTACTACATAATATATGCTGGTAGCTAAAATATTTCTTTAGCAAAAATAGTAACAGCTTTAATTAATATATCTCTCTCATCTGAGATTTCCTTAAGCCGCTGCTCCAATTTCTTCTGAATAAACCTATCTTTTGAGTTTAACTTTATCTCATTGTCCGATTTTAACCATCTATAAATTGTACTTTGCCCAATACCGTATTCGATAGAGACGTCAGATACAGGGCGACCTTTGATGATGACTTTTTGTATTACTGATTTTTTGAGTTCAGAAGAATAAGGCCTAGTCACAATATTACCTCACAACAAGCTTAGGATTCCTAAGTATACATGATAAACTATAACTTAGAGAATCTAAGCATGGCTTTCTTTTTTCATGATTAACTTTTGGATTTTAATAACCCCCTCCCTATTCGGCTTAAGGAAGCTAGGACTAATTCAGGCATTTCTCAGAAAGAATTGGGAATTAGGATTGGACTGGACCCTAGCTCAGCGAGTGGTCGCATGAACCATTACGAAAAAGGAAGGCATACACCCGATCTTCAAACTTTAAAAAGAATTGCTGGAGAACTTGATGTACCATTGAACTACTTTTTTTGTGAGAGTGATGAGATGGCATCAATAGTCAAACTTTTCAACAAACTTTACGATGACGAAAAAGCAAAGTTATTGAGCGATATAAAAACGATAGTTGAATGTCGCTAAGAAGCTAACATTATCGATTTATTAACCGCCATCTGACTGCTACTAAAATGTTATTTGTTTTTTGTAGAATTCACGGTATGTTACCTTTACTGAAGATACAGTATAAATTCTCAATATTAGCTCTCATACTCTGCTAACACTGTCAGTTTGAGTTAAGGAAATACGATACTACCTTAGGGAAAGCTTCATGGATTTAAGTCCTAACAAAACTTGGATACCCAAAGAGTGGGAATCACACGCCAACAACCTACTACGAGCTAGATACAGGATATCTGAATTCGACTATATTCCTATACCGGACCATGACGGAGGGGACGGAGGCATTGAGGGTTTCTCATTAGATGGCTATGTATACCAAATGTATTGCCCTGAAGATGCATTCACAGCTGATTCCCTTTATCAGAAGCAAAGAACTAAGATGACTGATGATATAGGTAAATTCATTTCAAACAGTAAGAAAATGAAAAGCTACTTTGGCGATCTAAAAATAAAACGCTGGGTACTCGTCGTTCCAACTCATAAAACAAGAAGAATTATAAGCCATGCCACAAAAAAAACTAATGAAGTAAAAGCAGCTAATCTTGACTACGTAGATAATGAGAATTTTAGAGTGTTAATATGGGATCGAAATGACTTCCAGCAAGAGGAAACAGAGTTACTAACCTCTGGGCTAGCAACTCTTAAACTCAACCCTATCTCCGTCACAGAGAGCGAAGTTGAGTTCTACCAAGAAAGTGAACCCGATTTTACAAAAAATATAACTCGTAAACTCGGAAAATTAAGTGGTAATACTCAAGCAATCAATAAAGGCAAAGAGAAGCTAATTAAAAATGCAATTATAAGCCAAAATATGTTAAGTGATTTAAAGCAAGACTACGGGGATTACTATCAACAAATTATTAGTGCTAGAGTCGAACGCTCAGAACAGCTATATATTGAAGCGCTCGATTCAGATCCAGACCAGCAAAAACTCAGTTACCAAATTAGTATTTTAGAAGGTAAGTTAAAAGAGGCTTGCAAACTACATACTGATAATCTACGAACAATATCTCAGGGAACAGTGGCCGACTGGTTAATGAATTGTACTTTGGACTTTGAATAATGGATATTTTAGATACACCTCCCAAAAACGGAATTAGCTTCAACTACAAGGGGGCTCCAATAGATGCTGAATTGAGACCTCTTTGGCGCATTTCATTAATTACAGTGATACTTTTACAGCTTTGCTCTGGTAACAAAGCAAACTCTAAAAAAATTCAAGCTCTTTACTCTTTAGTTTCCTCAGAAAAGAAAAGAAAGCTCTACTTGTCACAAAAGTTTAAAGACTCACCTCTTAATATACGTTTCGATCCTTTAGTCGATAGGGCTGTCGACTGGGGAGTTGGAAGCCAATTATTTGAACTTGATGAAGCTAAAAGCATAAAGCTTACTGCAAAAGGGATTTCTTTCGGAAAACGAATAATAGATGACAGCAACATCTTTATACTTGAAAAGAACTTCATGAATAACTTTAAAAAAAGCCACTTCACCGAAAAACGAATAATGAACTTAATCACCGGAGAAATGGTATGAAAAAGTTAATAATCGACAAATTGTCAATTAGAACTAGTACAAATGATGGTCTATACGGTGTCGACATTCCATTCAGCTCTGGGCTGAATATTATTCACGCTGAAAATACTCATGGAAAGTCAACTTGTATTCAGTCCATTATTTTCGCACTGGGTCTTGAAGGCTGCTTAGGTCCATCAAGAAAAGTTCCGCTCAAAACAGCGCTAACTAGCAAATTGAGAAAGCCAGATGGAAGTATGGCTTTGATCTCTGAATCAAAAGTGTATCTTCAAATAAGCAATGGTTCAGAGTTCGTAACGATTATGAGAAGTAGTGATGTTAATAGAAAAGATCTCATATCAGTTTACCCAGGTGTCCTTGCTCAGCAAGTTATAAACGACAACCCAAGACCCAAAGACTATTTTTTAAAACTAGAAGGTTCCGCATCCAGAGAACGAGGATTTCACTACTTTTTATGTAACTTTATTGGGGCCAACTTACCCAAGGTTTTAAAGTTCGATGGAAGTGAATCTTTATTGTATTTAGAGTCTATCTTTACAATGAACTATGTTGAACAGACTAGAGGTTGGGGTGGCATACTAAATATATTACCGACTTACCTAGGAATAAAAGATCTCTCAGCAAGAATTATTGAATATACTCTTGACTTGGATGTTCAGGAAATTACCAAAAAACGCCAAAACCTAATTCAAAAGAAAAAAGATGCTGAACGTAAATGGTGCTATGCATTAGATAACCTAATATCTATTGCGAAAAGTAGCTCCGGCTTCGTTTCAGAAGAGCTAACGGACCAAATATCTAAAAACACCCATATATCAGACAAGTCATACTTATACTATTATGATTCCGATGAAAGGTGTACATACTTTAATCTTATCCATGATTTATCATTGGAGTTAACATCACTGAAACTAAAAAATAGCGGCTTCCAACCAGATAAACAAAAAATCACCGAGCTCAACAATTCCTTAAAGGACAAGACCGCCCTTCTGCATCAGCAAGAACAAGCAGTTTCCTTACTAGCTTCTGACTTGGACATATCTCAACAGTATACAAAATCTATTGAGCTAAGAATCCATGATGTAAACGATAGCTTACGAAAGTACAAAGATTTATTAAGACTTGATTCTATGGGCTCTGAAGAAGAGTTCGGGTTATCCTCTGGAGAATGTCCGACATGCCATATGGAAATTGAAGACTCTCTGCTCTCTCATGTCCAGCATGACCAGATCAAAATTTTAGGTCTAGAAGATAATATAAAATACTTAGAGAAACAAAAGGATACTTTCGATGCTCTTTTGAAGTCGGAAAGGAAAAATACAGAACTAAAAGAAGCGAGGTTAAATCTAGCAAATCGTGAAATCTCCGAAGCCCGCTCTTTAATCAGAGAGATTAAGTCTAGCCTCATTGATGAGAAGTCTATGCCATCTAGAAGTGACTTAAAGAAAGAACTGCTGATTGAGAGTAAAATTGAAACTCTAGAGAAATCTTTAAGATTAGAATCAGAAACTAAGAGCAAGCTAAAGGAAGCTTTAAGTGCTTGGAAGTTTGCAGAGTCAGCGCTACAAGCCCTCCCAAGAAATGGGTTTAGCCATAAAGATAGATTAAAATTAAAAGTTTTAAGAGAAAGTTTTATCCAAAACCTTAGTTGCTTTGGTTATAAAAGCAATGAGTTGGAAGACTTTAGAATATCAGAACAGAGCTATAAGCCTACTTTAAACGACATAGATATAAACTCAGAAGCTTCTGCGAGTGATAATATTCGAGTCATTTGGTCCTATTTATACTCCATGCTAACGTTAGATAATAAGCCTGAGGTAGAGAAAACCAACCACTTAGGTTTATTGATCCTTGATGAACCTAGACAGCAAGAAGCGAAGAATTCAAGTTTCAAAGAATTCATAACCAAGGCCGCAGAAACCAAAAAAACTAAGAAACAAATAATTATAGGAACAAGTGAAGATTTTGAAGATTTGAAAGGGACAATAGTTGATCTAGACGTAAATTTACAACACTTCGAATCAGAGATAATCAAGAAAATTGATTTCAAAGCTTCCCATCAAATTGGCTGTTGAAAGTTGCTATCTAAATGAAGAGAGAGTGGGTAGGAGTACTTCTACTCTCTCGTTGGATTCTATAATTAAATTCTCATATTAGATTACAACCTAAAAATTAGCTTAAAAAACCATCTCACACAGCCCTCCAAATATATTTTAAAAAGGATTTACTATGGTTCAATCACACGATTCATTAACAGCTCTGGAAACTGAATGTTTATCATTAGACTTGATAGACAAATTTTCAAAAGAGGTTGTAGATAAGCTTTCACTATGGGCAAATGAAGAAATATTCTCCAAGTTGGGAGGCTCACTGACAATAGAAAGACCACTCAAGGAGTCCGTCAACGCAGGTGTTTATTTTAAGACTATAACCCCCCCATCTCCACACATAGTTATACATATGGGGATGATTCAAGAGATTTATCGTGACTGCTTTGCTTTTCCAGTCATTACCGAAAAAGCGCAATTAGATTCAGATGCTTTCAATCCAAAGGTATTTGGACATTTAAAGGGCACGATATTTGATTTTAAAGGCGGTATTCCACGTATCCATCACATAGAAATGAGTGAAATAAGTAGAAAATATGCGTTAGGCTTCCAAGTAGGTTTTGTTGAGGACATACTAAAAGCTCCAGAACTCCATAAAGATCATATGGAAATTCATATCGAGTGCTTGAAATATCGCTTTCAGATGTTTGAACTAATGCTTGCTTGGGTATTTTTTCATGAGCTTTCGCATGCTGTTCAATGTCACTACAAACTAAAGAATGACGTCCAAGTAGATAAAATATCTTACGAAATTAACGGAGAAGATAAAGGAGGTGTAGACTCACAAGCTCGAGAAATACTAGCCGACGTCGAGGGCTTTGAGTTTGTAATAATGTATATGAAGCGAGAGAATATTTACCACTTTAAGTCCTCTTATATCCTCTTAACTGCATTAACATGCATGTTTAATAGGTTTTACACAGGAAAATACAAAGAAAACTTTCAAAACATAACTGGCACTCATCCTCACCCAGTAATTCGAGAACATTATATATCTGCGTTTTTTCGTACTCGAATGATGAAAGATCTGCCTTTGGTTCTAGAGCCAGAACTTTACCACTCCCATGCTTTTGGTTATATATATCTATCAATCAAGGCTACGTATGCAGGCTCATTATTCTGGGCAAATAGGCACCTGAAGTTTACCGGTGAGGAATTGACCTCGTTCATGAAAATGCAAAACAGAGAAAATAGTGAAGAGTTTAAAAGTTATGTAAAAACTCTTAATGAAAGCATTAAGCGGCAACTTCAAACAATTAGAGATACCCACTTATTAAAGAGCAGTCAAATAAGGCAGGATTATATCCTACCGATTTTCGAATAAGCTCTATTTATTCGAAACTTTATTTGCTCTTGCCCAACAAAGAGAAACAGGTACCTTAATTACTATACCCTCGGAGGCAGAGACTGGAAAACAAACTGATTCTAAGAAAAGGCACCACTAGCGCATTTTTCGCTAATACCTTAATTTGTTCAACAATCAGTTCAAATTGCCACATTTCTCAAATGTGGCATTGAATACGGTCGTTTACCTATGAAGGATTGGGACATAAATGCTTTTGGAACAAATTGAAATTTAGTTCTTCGTTATAGTGACTTTCTGGAAAATAGTATAATAGATTTAATATTTTTTGGAAAATCACGCTAAAAGTAGTCTTTTTCTGAAAAACGCCCACCTCCCTTTTCCCAACCGCCTTTCCTGATTAATTTCAGAGTTATTCTGTGATGGTATGCAAGAACGATGAGATAAACTCGCGTTGCGAGTCAATTTTAAAACCTTGTGGTGCTGCCACAAGGTTTTTTATTGAGTAAATTTGGTAGTGATTTCAGTACACTAT
>Ga0209379_10001312_pt1 | contig 16688 bp, 16 predicted proteins | sample tdDd001_FD_187124 | JGI IMG/M metagenome (GOLD analysis project Ga0209379, IMG submission 187124) | Marine sediment microbial communities from the Atlantic coast under amendment with organic carbon and nitrate - tdDd00.1 (SPAdes)... | ecosystem: Environmental > Aquatic > Marine > Coastal >...
CAACTCACAAAGGAACTGGCTGAATTGCTTTAGCATTAACTAAAAAACGGAGCAATAAGCTCCGTTTTTTATTTGCATCCGAAAATCTATGATTAACGAGCGCGGAAGACGATGCGGCCTTTAGATAGGTCGTATGGAGTCATCTCTACAGTTACTTTATCACCAGTAAGAATACGGATGTAGTTCTTACGCATCTTGCCAGAGATGTGTGCAGTCACAACGTGACCGTTTTCAAGTTCAACGCGGAACATAGTGTTTGGTAGAGTGTCAAGCACAGTGCCTTGCATCTCAATTACGTCTTCTTTAGCCATTTAATCCTCTTTAGAAATTAGGCGGTATTAGCGCGCTTATTTTGCCGCTAAACAGTAATTATGTAAAGTTGGGGCGTATTCTACCCTTGCCAACGCTGATTTACTAGCCTTTGGTGTCGTTGAAAGCGAGTTTTGTAGTTCATCGCTGGACATTCATCGATCTGATAGCCCAAATATAACCAATCTTTACTCTGTTTTTGACAGTACTCCAATTGAAACAGTACGGCTAACGTACCAAGAGATAAAGGAAAGTCAGGATCAAAGAAGGTATAAAATGCGCTTGCACAATGCTCCATTATATCGGTAACAGCAACGGCTAATAAGCGATGACTTTCGTCATAAATATGAAGGAACCCAGTGGTTAACCATGTCGTTTGAGCAAATCGTTCAAACTCATCTTCTTTTGGGGGGTACATGGTTCCATTTTTGTGCCTTTGGCAAATGTAATGGCTGTAGAGTTCAAACCAACCATCGTCGAGTTTACTTTTCATTTCCCAATAAAAGGTTTGGCCTTTCTTGAGTAACCGCTTTTGACTCTTTGAGGCGACAAAATCCTGCACCGCGATACGAATGGGCTGGCAAGCATTACAGTTTTCACAATGAGGTTTATAAATCGTGTCACCGCTGCGACGGAACCCATTGGCCATCAAAATCTGATAGTTCTGTTCGTTGTGTAGACTAGCATCAAGCGCAACGGCCACGCGCTCTTCACGCTCTGGTAAGTAGCTGCATGGATGATTGTTCGTTAAACCGATACGAATTTGTTGCAGATCCGTGCTCATGATACGACGCCTTGAAGAGTTTGTGGTTCGAATGTTCCCAGATTGGTTTTCTTGTCTCTTAAAGATAGTAGTTTTTGGACGAACTCGTCACGTTCAATTTCAATTGCTCCAAGTGACTTAAGATGCGGGTTCATTACCTGGCAATCGATCAATTGACCCTGGTTTGACGCCAAATGTTCGCATAAATACCACAATGCAATTTTGGAGGCGTTGTCTTTAAGGCTGAACATTGATTCACCACAAAAAAGTTGCCCTACGCTAATACCGTATAAACCGCCAATTAACTTCTCATCGTGCCATACTTCTACAGAGTGGCAATGGCCGCGTTTTGCTAGCTCAATATATGAAGTTTGCATCTCTTCATTGAGCCAAGTTTCTTCTGCTGGGCGAGTTGAAGAGCATAGCTGAATGACGCGTTCAGTTGCGTTGTTTATTGTTACTTTATACTGTTGTTTACGCTGAAACTTTTTTAAGCTTTTGGAAGGCTTAAATGTCAAAGGATCAAATACAGCGCGCGGTGATGGGCTCCACCAAAGAATCGGCTCTCCGGGACCATACCAAGGGAAAATACCTTGATGGTAGCCATTAAGAATACGTTCAGGATTCAGGTCACCACCAAAAGCGAGCAAACCGTTTGGATCGCTCAATGCTTCGTAAGGTGATGGAAATGAGAGCGAATCACCAAGTTCAGTTAGATAGATAGCCATAAAGATAAAATTACCAACATCAGAGCCTATAGGAGCTTATTATGAGCGGAGTAATATTTAATATAAAACGATGGGCATGGATCATACTGTTTTTGCCATTTTTCGCCAATGCAGCTTATGAAAGAAATGTAGCAAAACCCGTGAATCAAGTCGTGTATGGTAAAGTTGATTCTGTGCGATACATAACGCAGCAAGAGATAAAACAGTCACAAAGTAACGGCTGGGAAACATTGCTCGGAGCTACCATCGGTGGTTTAGTTGGTAACCAATTTGGTGGTGGTACGGGCAAAGAAGTAGCGACTGCAGTTGGTGCGCTTGCTGGCGCTGCGGTAGTCAGAAATCGCGGCAATTACGAATATACCGTGGAATACAAGTTGGTAGAACTACTGATCAAGGTTGATGGCAACAAACTCATCAACGTAATACAAGACGTTGATAATACTATGTTGTTTTCCCGAGGTGATGATGTTCGAATCTTGTACTTTGATGATGGCGTTAGAATCGACATTGCTTATTAAGCCAACGTTTGCGCTACAAAAGCAAGGCTGATTAATTATTCAAAAAATAGCTTAGGTTTGCTCTGGTTTTGTGGCGGTTTTTTCGTTAGTCTGAATTTACGAAGAATTGTTTAGCTCTCAAAAACGGTTAAGTTGAGAGCACAAAGGATTATCAACTTTTAATGGAAAGCCTAACGTTACAACCTATCAATAAAATTCAAGGGGAAGTTAACCTTCCTGGGTCAAAAAGCGTTTCCAACCGAGCTTTGCTTCTTGCTGCACTAGCAAAAGGCACCACTCGTTTGACCAACCTTCTCGACAGCGATGATATTCGTCATATGTTGAACGCGCTGACTAAGCTTGGCGTTCAATATAAATTGTCTGAAGACAAAACGGAATGTGTCGTAGAAGGTCTTGGCCGACCTTTTTCTGTTTCTGAACCAGTTGAGCTTTTTCTAGGCAATGCAGGTACAGCGATGCGCCCACTTGCAGCGGCTCTATGTTTAGGTAAAGGTGAGTATGTTCTTACCGGCGAGCCTCGCATGAAAGAACGCCCAATTGGTCATCTAGTTACTGCGTTGAAAGCAGCGGGTGCAGATGTAACTTACCTAGAGAGTGAAAATTATCCACCACTAAAAATCATAGGAACGGGACTTAAGTCTGGCTCTGTATCTATTGATGGTTCAATCTCTAGCCAATTCCTTACCGCATTTCTTATGTCAGCACCGTTGGCTGAAGGTGAAATTCGTATCAATATCGAAGGTGAGTTGGTTTCTAAACCTTACATCGATATCACGTTGCACATCATGAAGCAGTTTGGTGTGGAAGTGATCAACAATGATTACCAAGAGTTCGTGATTCCTGCTGGCCAGCAATATGTCGCTCCGGGTGATTTCTTGGTGGAAGGTGATGCGTCATCGGCTTCTTACTTCTTGGCTGCCGCAGCGATCAAAGGTGGTGAAGTTAAAGTCACTGGTATTGGTAAAAATAGTATTCAGGGTGATATTCAATTCGCTGATGCGCTTGAAAAAATGGGTGCAGAAATCGAATGGGGCGATGATTACGTCATTTCTCGTGTTGGCCAATTGAAAGGCATCGATATGGATTACAACCATATCCCAGATGCGGCAATGACCATTGCGACGACTGCGCTGTTTGCTGAAGGCACCACCGCTATTCGTAATGTATACAACTGGCGTGTAAAAGAGACTGACCGTCTATCTGCAATGGCGACAGAGCTTCGTAAAGTTGGCGCAGAGGTGGAAGAGGGTGAAGATTACATCATCGTGAAGCCAGTATCACAGCTTACGCATGCTGCGATTGATACCTACGATGATCACCGTATGGCGATGTGCTTTTCGCTGGTGGCGCTAAGTGATACGCCGGTGACGATTAACGATCCTAAGTGTACGTCAAAGACATTCCCAGACTACTTCGATAAATTGAAAGCATTGAGCTGCTAATTAATCGTATTGAAAGAGAAAAGCCAGAGTGAGTGCTCTGGCTTTTTTATTGAATTTTAATTATTTATTCAATGTGAATTCTTTAGAAAGATGATGCGCTAGGTATTTAAACATGTTGAATACCGCGGTTGTCTTCGGTGTCGGTAGACCTTTCTCATCCAAGAAGTACTCACCTTTAAATACCAAAACATCGTCTTTTTCTTCAACACTTGTTGCACGCATCCCTTCGATAAAGTCATCGTGCTCTTGGATAATTTGGTTTGCAATCAAAAGAAGGTCAAATTCTTCAATGTGTTTTCTGTCAGACATAGCACTCTCGTCATTCAATGAAACTTGATGGGGCGCAGTATACCCTCAATTGTCTTAGGTTTGCAGGCTAAAAACTGTGATTGCGTGTTTTACGAACATCGCACGTTAATATAGAGGGAGTAGCGAAGCGATTCTCATCTGCAAATAGCCAATATTTCATTGCCATAACTTAAGGTTACGTTCTAATCGCTTATGACAAATTATTTTGTGATGAGAGACAAAATTTATTGAATTCGACTAGCGAGAGGAAACTTTGCCTGCTTAGTATATGCCGCTCAAGACCTTTTGCAGAACCCTGACTTGTCAAAGTATCAAGGCGATGAATTGTCAACCAATCGGATCTGAATTTCAAAAAAGCAGTTGATCTTCTTTTCATCTCGCACAATAGTAAAAAAAGAAGCAATGAAATAGAACATTATGCGGGTAGCTTCCTTTGGGAGTTTTAACCCGCATTATTATGAAGGACGTTAGAGTCAGTTATGGGTAAATCACTCGTTATAGTGGAGTCACCAGCCAAGGCAAAGACGATAAACAAGTACCTTGGTAAAGACTTTATTGTTAAGTCTAGTGTTGGTCACGTGCGTGATCTCCCTACGGCCGGTCAAAGCACTGGTGAGAAAAAAGCAGCGGCAATTTCTACAAAAGGAATGAGCCCAGAAGAAAAAGCGCGAGTCAAAAAAGAAAAAGACCGTAAAGCTTTGATCAAGAAAATGGGGATTAACCCATATCATGACTGGGAAGCGAATTACCAAATCCTTCCAGGTAAAGAAAAAGTTGTAAGCGAACTGCAAAAATTAGCCAAAGATGCTGACCATGTCTATCTCGCAACCGATTTGGACCGCGAGGGGGAAGCAATCGCATGGCACCTTCGTGAGATCATCGGCGGCGATGAAGAGCGATACAAACGCGTAGTTTTTAACGAGATTACTAAAAATGCTATCCAACAAGCTTTCCAAACACCTGGTGAGCTAAATATGGATGGTGTTAACGCACAGCAAGCACGTCGATTCATGGACCGCGTTGTAGGTTTCATGGTCTCTCCATTGCTATGGAAGAAAGTCGCGCGTGGTTTGTCTGCTGGTCGTGTGCAGTCAGTAGCGGTGAAGCTATTGGTTGAGCGTGAGCGTGAAATCAACGCTTTCATTCCAGAAGAGTTCTGGGATATCAACGCGAATACACACACCAAAGACAAAACGGCATTCAAACTTCTTGTTGCGCAAAAAGATGGCGTTGCGTTTAAGCCTGTTAACGAAACAGAAACCAAAGCAGCGCTTTCTGTGCTGGAAAAGGCGAGCTACGAAGTTTGTAAGCGTGAAGACCGCCCAACGAAGAGTAAGCCGTCTGCACCGTACATCACTTCAACACTTCAACAAGCGGCAAGTACTCGTCTTGGCTACGGCGTTAAGAAGACAATGATGCTCGCGCAGCGTTTGTATGAAGCGGGTTACATCACCTATATGCGTACCGACTCAACCAACTTGAGTGCGGAAGCAGTAGATGCGGTTCGTGGATTCATCGGCTCTGAGTATGGAGACAAGTACCTTCCTGCTAAACCGCTAACGTACGGTAGCAAAGAGGGCGCACAAGAAGCGCACGAAGCGATTCGTCCTTCAGATGTTTCTGTGAAATCAGAAGACCTACAAGGTGTTGATGCGGACGCACACAAACTTTATTCATTGATCTGGAATCAGTTCGTTGCCTGTCAAATGACGCCAGCAGAATACGATTCAACGACAATCAGTGTGAAGGCGGCAGAATACACGCTAAAAGCGAAAGGCCGTATCCTCAAGTTTGACGGTTGGACTCGCGTACAACGCCCAATGGGTAAAAACGAAGATACGATTCTTCCAGCCGTTCAGTTAGGCGAAAAGCTAGACCTAGAGTCACTAGAGCCTAAACAGCACTTTACTAAGCCACCTGCACGTTTTACAGAAGCGGCATTGGTTAAAGAGCTTGAGAAGCGCGGCATTGGTCGTCCTTCAACTTACGCTTCTATCATCTCTACGATCCAAGATCGCGGCTATGTGAAAGTTGAGCAGCGTCGTTTCTACGCAGAGAAGATGGGCGAGATCGTTACAGACCGCCTAGATGACAGCTTTAACGACCTAATGAACTACGACTTCACAGCTCGTATGGAACAGAAGCTTGACCAAATCGCAGAAGGCGATGTGATGTGGAAAGATGTCCTAGACAACTTCTTCACCGACTTCACTGGCGATCTTGAGAAAGCGGAACAGGACGAAAACGAAGGCGGCATGAAGCTGAATCACATCGTGATGACAGACATCGAGTGTCCGACTTGTAGCCGTCCAATGGGTATCCGTACTGCATCTACGGGTGTATTCCTGGGCTGTTCTGGTTATGCATTACCACCTAAAGAGCGTTGTAAGACAACGATTAACTTGGGTGATGAAGATGGCATCATCAATGTTCTAGAAGAAGATGTAGAAACTGCAGCGCTGCGCGCGAAGAAGCGTTGTCCTATCTGTGAAACGGCGATGGATGCGTACCTGATAGACGATAAGCGTAAGATGCACGTTTGTGGTAACAACCCGAACTGTGAAGGCTACATCGTTGAACACGGCGAGTTCAAAGTGAAAGGCTACGATGGCCCAGTTGTTGAGTGTGACAAGTGTGGCTCTGACATGGTGCTTAAGAACGGTCGCTTCGGTAAATACATGGACTGTACGAGTGAGACGTGTAAGAACACTCGTAAGATTCTGAAGAATGGCGAAGTTGCGCCTCCGAAAGAGGATCCAGTTCATTTCCCTGAACTGCCATGCGAAAACTCAGATGCGTACTTTGTTCTACGTGATGGTGCTTCTGGCCTGTTTATGGCAGCAAGTAACTTCCCTAAATCACGTGAAACTCGTGCTCCGTTGGTATCTGAACTGGCGCGTTTTGAAGAACGTTTGCCTGAAAAGTTCAAATATTTAGCAACAGCACCGCAGGAAGATCCGGATGGTCGCCCGGCAGTAGTTCGATTTAGTCGTAAAACTAAGGAGAACTATGTGCGTTCTGAAGAAAACGGAAAACCAAGTGGGTGGACCGCTCTTTATAACGAAGGCAAGTGGGATATCACTGATAAGCGTAAGAAAGCGAAGTAATTCGATTCTATAACGATAAAGGCAGCTAACAAGCTGCCTTTTTTATTTTCAAAACCCTTCAATTTTTGATTGTCATAGAGTTTTCATCAAGACGCCGTATTTTTATTAAACACACCTATTTGTACGCTTGCTGTGTGTAAATTGTTTTGATGATGTAAACGATTGCGTTGCTTAGTGTGACCGAATTATCGTCTTGAGCAAGTAACCTCTGTACGCGACACAGAATGGCATATTTAAAATTGTAATTTAATTCCAATTCGATAATTTAATACCTAATAAGTGCAACCGATTGCTGCCAATTAGTATAAAAACAAACCGAATAAATACGGCAGTAGAAAGGAAAGCACAATAGCTTAATTTTGCTCGCTAACTCACGGTTAGAGTTGGTGGAGTAGATACTATAAGGTATCCGCTCGATTACCCCTGAGGCTTATCATGATCGAGTGGATATGGAAATCCAAGCTATAACTATATGGAGAACAACGAATGGCTGGTGTTTTGGGAATGATTCTTGCTGGCGGTGAAGGCTCTCGTCTGAGGCCTTTAACGGAATCCCGCAGTAAACCTTCGGTCCCTTTTGGCGGAAGTTACCGACTTATTGATTTCGCTTTGAACAACTTCGTGAATGCGGATTTGATGCGCATTTACGTCCTTACTCAATTTAAATCTCAATCTTTATTCCATCACATGAAAAAGGGATGGAACATCAATGGCATCACAGATCGTTTTATTGACCCGATCCCTGCCCAGATGCGTACGGGTAAGCGTTGGTATGAAGGTACAGCAGATGCTATCTACCAAAACCTGCGTTTTATGGAGTTGGCTGAGCCTGATCAGGTATGTATTTTTGGTTCAGATCATATCTATAAAATGGACATCAAACAGATGTTGGCTTTCCACGAAGAGAAAGAAGCTTCGTTAACGGTTTCCGCATTACGTATGCCACTTTCGGAAGCATCCCAGTTTGGAGTGATAGAAGTGGATGCGGAAGGGCGCATGATCGGTTTTGAAGAAAAACCAGAAAGTCCGAAATCTATCCCAGGTGATCCAGAGCATGCACTTGTATCTATGGGGAACTATGTATTCGAAGCTCAGACCCTGTTCGCTGAACTGATTGAAGATGCTGACAATGAAGCTTCAACGCATGATTTTGGCAAAGACATCATTCCTAAGATGTTCCCACGTGGCGATGTGTTTGTTTATGACTTCAGTACTAACCGCATCACTGGCGAGAAAGAAGAAGTTTACTGGCGCGATGTAGGTACGATTGATGCGTACTGGCAAGCTCATATGGATCTTCTCGAGAAAGACGCACCGTTCTCTTTATACAACCGCAAGTGGCCACTGCATACTTATTACCCACCATTGCCACCGGCGACCTTTACTGACTCTGTTAATGGTCGAGTGCAGATCATCGACAGCTTGGTATGTAACGGCAGCTACGTGCGCGGTTCACGTATTGAAAAGTCAGTACTTGGGTTCCGTAGCAACATTGCTTCAGCGTGTGACATTAGCCAGTGTATTTTGTTGGGCGATGTGAAAGTTGGGGAAGGTTGTGTGCTTCGTCGCGTGATTGTCGACAAAGACGCAGATATTGCTCCAGGTACACAAATTGGGGTAAATCTACAAGAAGATAAGAAACACTACCATGTGTCAGATGATGGCATTGTTGTAATTCCAAAAGGAGCACGTGTTGGCTACTAACAATTTGTCTGTTCTGTTTGTAGCGTCTGAAGTCGAAGGACTGATTAAAAGTGGTGGCTTGGCTGATGTAGCCAAGGCACTGCCGGAAGCCCTTCAAAATCTTCAGCAAGATGTACGAATTTCTATTCCAGCTTATACCGGTATAGAGCAACTGTCAGAAGCTGAGACGGTTCTAGAGACAAAACTAACGAGTTGGCCTCATACTGCTTATCGAGTTCTAAAACTGATGCTTGGGGACAATCTGGTTTACTTAATTGATTGTCCGCCGTATTTCAATCGTCCTTCTATGTATGCGGAGAATAACCAAGCTTATTCAGACAATGGCGAACGTTTTGCATTTTTTAGTGCTGCTTGCCTTGATATGTTACCAAAGCTAGGCTTTCAACCAGACATCGTACACGCTAATGATTGGCATACGGGCTTAGTTCCATTCCTACTCAAACATCGTTATGGCGACGACGCCTTTTTTGCAAATACTCGCAGTGTAATCTCGATTCATAATGCGGTATTTAAAGGGGTATTTAGTTACGACGATGTTCAGTGCCTCTCTGAATTTCATAGTCGAAACGTACCAGACGCAGCGGTAAGCGCGACACACATCACCATGCTCAAAGCAGGCGTGATGAACGCAGATAAAATCAATGCAGTAAGTCCGACTTATGCAGAAGAGCTTAAGACTGAACTCGGTAGCCATGGCATGGCATGGGAGTTTCAACAACGTGCTGATGATTTAGTGGGCATTCTAAATGGCTGCGATTACAGTGCATGGAATCCGGAAACAGATCCTAGTTTGCCACTGAACTACAAAGCGAATCGGCAAAGTATGGTGCGTGGTAAGAATGCCTGTAAGAAAGCCCTACAAGAAAAGTTGGGGCTTGGTGCGTCAGATTGCGCGATGTTTGGTATGGTGTGCCGCCTAACGCAGCAAAAGGGTGTGCATTATTTGCTACCAGTATTGGCAGATTTTCTGAAACACGACGTTCAAGTCGTGGTGGTGGGAACGGGAGACCCTATTCTTGCCGCTCAATTGAAAGAAGTCGCAGCACAGTTTGCAAATAAGTTTGTTTTTGTTGAAGCATACGATAATGAACTCGCACACCTTGTTGAGGCTGGTTCTGATTTCTTCCTGATGCCTTCAGAGTTTGAACCTTGTGGTTTGAATCAGATCTACAGTATGGCTTATGGCACCTTGCCTATCGTTCGTGGGGTTGGTGGCTTGAAAGATAGCGTTAATGACTACGATGTGGACATTGAAGAAGCCACAGGTTTTGTGTTCTATGAGCCGACACCGCAAGCATTGCTGCTGACTATGCTAAGAGCTCTATTGCTCTACACACAGAGTCCGAACGAAGTAAAGCGTGTTCAGCTTCATGCGATGCAAAGGGATTTCTGCTGGCATAAAGCCGCAGAAGAATATTTGCAGTTGTATAGGTCTGCGTTAAATTAACGCAAAATTTTTAAAAAATGTAACTAAAGGCACCGAATGAGGTGCCTTTATTACCTTGCCCTTATAGAGTGTGGTAGGATTTACTCACTCTTTTTATACAGAACGTTTTCCAGACTGATAAATGACTCAGCCACTTCTATTCCATAAAACCTATTTACACCCTACCAGTAATGAGTGGGTCGTTTTCGTGCATGGTGCCGGTGGCAGTTCTTCAATATGGTTCAAGCAACTTAAGGCTTATAAAGAACATTTTAATTTGGTCTTAATTGACCTCCGAGGACATGGAAAGTCAAACCAGTTAATCAAAGAATTGATGACAAGTCGCTACACCTTTACGGAGGTAACGCAAGACATTCTAAAAGTGTTGGATCACTTGAAGATCCAATCTGCACATTTTGTTGGTATGTCACTTGGAACGATCATCGTCCGTAACCTCGCGGAGCTTGCCTCCGAGCGTGTTCGTTCTATGGTGCTTGGTGGGGCAGTGACACGTTTGAACACGCGTTCACAAATTCTGGTGAAGTTGGGTAATTTAGGCAAACACATTTTGCCTTACATGTGGCTGTATAAGTTGTTTGCCTATATTGTGATGCCACAGAAAAATCAGCGTGAGTCGCGTCATCTATTTATCCGTGAAGCGAAAAAGTTGTGCCAAAAAGAGTTCAAACGATGGTTTATCTTGGCCGCAGACGTTAACCCGTTGATGAAATATTTTAAGGATCGTGAACTCCCGATTCCGACGCTGTATTTAATGGGTGATCGGGACTATATGTTCATCAAGCCAGTTAAGGAGATGGTCGCAGTGCATAAGCAGAGTGTATTACGCGAAATCCCCGATTGTGGCCACGTATGCAATGTAGAAAGACCAGATGATTTTAACCAACATTCCATCGAGTTCATCAAGCAGCAAAGTTTAGCTGCTTAACGCAACGCTAGGTCAAAGCGATAGAAAAAGTAGGGGATATATCACTGGTCCCCGATTTGATATCCGCATTGCCAACACGCACCAAACTGCCCCTCATTTATCTCTGAACATTTTGGACACCGCCAATCTCGATAAGTCTGATTTGCTTGTTTTTGGTAATCTTCAACAATAGCAGCAGCTTTCAACTGTTGCTCTGGATGTAAAAGCCAAATATAGGGGTCTGTATCGTCACCAAACGGCAATTCGCCCTTTAGCCCAAACATTCCTTCACCTCGAACTTCACAGCCAATTTGCTCGGTCTTGAGAAGCTCACAGACTATGTGAGCTTCAGCTGGGTTTCTCGCGATGAAGATTTTCATTGAGCGTTTCCATTTTGCTGAACTTGAGTTGGGCGAATCTTACTCATAACCCATTTGGCAATGATTGGAAACAAACCAAGTAAGGCAAATGACGCAAGTACGGTGGGTGACACAATGCCAGAAAGACTATCTATGGTGGCTAATTGAGTACCAGCGTTCAGATAAACTGCTGTACCTGGCAACATACCAACTTGGCTAGTGAGGTAGAATCGTGCAATGGTCATTGGTGTCAAACCCATCAGCAAGTTGATAAGGAAAAATGGGAAGACGGGAATAAGACGTAGTGAGAAGAGATAAAACGAGCCGTCTTTCTCAACGCCTTCGTTGATCGCACCTAGCTTATTACCAAACTTACTCTGTACCCACTCCCTCAATAGGTAACGGCTACTTAAAAAGGCGATTGTTGCACCAATAGTGCTGGCAAAAGAAACCAACAATAAGCTAGTCCAAAAACCAAACAAGGCAGCACCGAGCAGGGTAACGACAGCTGCGCCTGGAATCGAAAACGCAGTAATGGCGATATACGCAAAGAAATACGTTGCTGCAGCAAATACGAAGTTTTGGCTAATAAAAGCATTCAACGCCTCTTGCTGCGCCTTGGCATTTTCTAGGGTTAGATATTGACCAAAATTCACACCTAAAAAGATAATCGTCGCGAGTAGGATCAGTCCTAAAATCAGTTTCTTATTCATATCTATCATTCCATTTCTGCTTCTTAGATAATAAGACAGAATGGAGTGAGAAAAAATTTCAAAAAAAAACCGCAGTGTAAAACTGCGGTTTATGAATACCTGGAGCTCAAACTTGTATTATGAGAGGTGGTTAATTAGCTCTTCTCGGCGAGACTGAGGAACAACGCTCCAATGAGTACCGTTAATAGCGCCTTCAAGGGCCCACAGTAACTCGATGCTTACAGAAGCGGTATGCGTTTCCTGGATCGCTTTATAGGCGTTTAGCGCACCTTGTTCTTCGAGCTGAGTGACAGAGTCAATACCAGCTTTTTTAAGCATTCTCTCTGTCGCTAGTCTAAGATTCGGTAGGTCTTTTAAACGCGTTGGTTTAGAACTGGCTTGCTGTTCTTTTTCAAGCTTTGCAGTTTCGAGTGAACTTTTGGCTACTTCCACTAAGTGTTGTGGTGTATCCCAAAGGTCTGGTGAAACGGCGTAGTACTTAGTAACAACAGGAAATCCACGCTTCTTGTATACGTAAGGTTTAAGTCCCTGAGTTTCAAAGTCTGAAGATGTCTTTTTATCTGCTCTGATATGAAGCTGGTTGTTAACGACTAATGCAAACATTGTTTCATCAGCAAAAAGGCCAAAGCCGCCAAACATTGAGCGTGACTTGATCGTACCAAGCACCTCAAAAAGCTTCATAGAGTCTTTGAGTATCGGTTTATCCATGATGTGTTATCTCGGTGTAATTTAAATTACGCCACCAAAAATCAGGTCCGAGAGATTAGCAAACGCATGCAGACACAATGTCATTAAAGGGTAAACTCGTCATATGCATACTTGCCATCGGTAACCCCGCTACCATGCTATCTCATGCGATAGTTTAGGCCGGAAGCTTTGCGTCCCACCCTTTAGAGTGGTTTGCCCTGTGCGTGACACTGAGAGCATACTTGCTATATTGGACTAATATCACATTTTGCGTTTATAAATGTGATCTCGGTTCAATTAATAATTATTTTTTCGTGAGTTAAGTTTCATAAATTAACAAAGTGGTCTACCCGAAAAAGGTCAGTGCTAGAGAGTTGAATGCACGAAGAAATAACAAGTATGCAAAGTTTTAGATACAAACTCGTTGCCGCGGATGAATTGTGAAATAAAAAAGCACCCATGTGGGTGCTTTTATGATGAGTAAACGAGTACTACCTAGAGACTAGTTGAGCTTTCTAACTGTATTTCTAATCACGATCTCTGGCTGCATTTCAAACACTCGTTTTTCGTGCTCTTTATCTTTGATACGCTCGAGTAGGATCTCAAACGCGTTTTTACCCACACGACGTTTTGGTTGGTGGATAGTCGTTAGTGGTGGTGAGAAGTACTCTGCCAGCTCAATGTTGTCATAGCCGATAACAGAAACATCATCTGGTACCTTGATACCATTCTGCTGAAGGCGGCTCATCAAGCCAAGTGCCATAGTGTCATTGAAACAGAAAACTGCAGTAGGGCGTTTTTCCATTGCAGTAATGTTATCTGCCGCTAGCACAGCGGTATCACACTCAAAGTTGCCTTCAAGAATCCAATCTTCGTTAACCGCAAGGTTTGCTTCTGCCATTGCACGGCGATAACCCGCAATACGCTCTTGGCACGCAGCTTTTTCGAAGTGACCGCTTAAACACGCAATGTCTGTGTGACCATTGTCGATCAGATATTTTGTCGCGATGTAACCGCCTTCTTCTGAGTTATCAATGATCTTGTCTGCTTGTGAGCTTTCTGGGCCCCAGTCCATCACAACTTTAGGTATGTCTGAGTGACGATCAAGCATCTCTTTTAGTTCTTCCGTCAGGTCAGAACACATTACTAGAATGCCATCTACACGCTTTTCAGCGAGCATGCGGATGTAGTCACGTTGCTTCTCGTAAATACCGCCCGTGTTACATAGGATAAGAGTGTAACCTTGACGGTAACAGTAGCTCTCAACACCATCGATTACTTCAGAGAAGAACAGGTTGGTAGATTGAGTTACTAGCATACCGATGGTACGAGTAGAGTTGCACTTTAAACTGCGTGCAACGGCACTTGGTGCGTAATTAAGTTCATCCACCGCTTTCATTACTTTTTCTTGAGTTGCTTCTGCAACAAAGCGAGTTTTATTAATTACGTGCGAAACCGTAGTGGTAGAAACGCCGGCTAAGCGAGCAACGTCTTTAATAGTGGCCATAAATGATGTCCTGTATCGAGCTACTGTAAATACCGTAGTGAAGACAACCATACGCTTAGGGTCTTGCGCAAACCGAGCAACTGCGAATAGAGGCATTGCTGAGATATTTGGCAGCGGTTGTTCCGAAATCGGTATAAAAAGGTTTGTAGCAACATTTATCGCTGAGTCTCATATTCCTTTCTTATACTAAGTGAGAAATTGGTCAGCAATCCTGTTAAGAAAACACAAAAACCGCTTTATTTCAGCGGTTTACATATAAATCATATTTAATCGTTTGCGCTCACATTTTAGACTGATGCGGGCAAGCTGGCAATGTTTTAGGTGGTTGTTTTGTGCCTCGGAGGTCACAGTTTAACGGCTAAATGGATTGTATTTCTCTGCGCCAGATTAAAAACAAACGAATAAAATAGGGAGTCTGAATGACAGACTCCCCAAAATAGGCGGCAATTATTCACCAAGAAGGTAGGTGCTGTCCAGTTTACAAAATGCAATTAATAGTTGCGCGACACTAACATAGAAGCCAAATTCATCAAATTGCTTACATTTAGCGGCAAACTGAGGTAGCCATGTCAAAAGGTGTTGCTGGATGAACTCATTTTGCTTTTCGAACGCATCTTCCATGTGTTTTTCCTGCTCGAGTTCATTTGAGCGGATAATCATATTGCCTAAAAAATCTAACTCGACTGCTAAATGATCCGCAGGCTCTTTTAGATTTTCGTCAACTTGCACACCAAAGTCTGCCATCAGCTTTTCCATCTCTTCCGCTGGTTTATCGTTTAATAAACCAGATTCACCGATGTACATTGAGGCATAAGGTAGCGCACCGTGCTTTTCTGTTTTAAGAAAAAGTTCACAGAAGTCCGCAGCTAGCTCTAACTGAGCATCTTCACGATCTTGTAGGCGATTAAGCGCATCAACAAGGGTATCAACCGATGGTTTGAGTGTTTCATTTTCACCCAAACCAGCTAAAAAGCTTCGAATTTCAACACTATGATAAGATTCCAGCTCCTTGTCTGTTAGCTCTTTTGCGAACAGGCTAGAAAACCACCAATAAATCTCAGCTCGTTTTTCGTTAAAAGCTTTCACTTCTTGCATTTTTTTGCTCCCAAATAGTTATCCCCTAAGTGTAAACAATTAAAATGAATAGCAGTAACTATAATTGTTATGGTTTATTGGGAAATATGCATGTTTATGAATGGCGGCAAATAAGCTTGTTTTGCATCAATAAATCCACAAAATCTTGCTTTTTATTGTAACTATTACTAGATATGTTACTAGTTATGAATAGAATACGTCTTGGAAGATAAAAAGACAGAAAGTGGTGTAAATGAGCTATCACGTATTAGTCGTAGAAGATGATGTTGTAACTCGCAGTAAGCTTGCGGGCTATTTCCAAAATGAAGGTTACAAAGTTAGTGAAGCAGAAAGCGGTGCTGAAATGCGCGAAGTGCTTCAAGAAGGCGATGTAGATTTGATCATGCTGGATATTAACCTGCCGGGTGAAGATGGCCTTATGCTTACGCGTGAATTACGCAGCCAATCAGATATCGGCATCATATTAGTGACAGGACGCACGGATAGCATTGACAAAATCGTGGGCCTAGAAATGGGCGCAGACGATTATGTAACAAAGCCTTTTGAACTAAGGGAATTATTGGTTCGCGTTAAAAACTTGCTGTGGCGTATCTCAGCGGCTCGTAACGGTTCACAAAAAGCAGCAAATGATACGAATGAAGAACACATAGTGCGCTTCGGTGAGTGGACGTTTGATATTCAGCGTCGTGCTCTAAGTCGCAACGGTGAGCCAGTGAAACTAACGAAAGCAGAGTATGAGCTGTTAGTTGCCTTGTCTTCATACCCAAATCAGGTATTAAGCCGCGAACGTATTTTGAATATGATCAGCCACCGAGTGGATGCGCCAAACGACCGTACTATCGACGTTCTGATTCGACGTATGCGCGCTAAGATGGAGTTTGATCCAAAGAACCCACAAATCTTTGTGACCGTTCATGGTGAAGGCTACATGTTCGCAGGTGACTAGAGTCTGCTGACTTAAATCAACGCGTTAAAGAAAAAGGAGAGCAATGCTCTCCTTTTTTGTGCCTGTTGGTTTAGTTTTGAAGCCGGCTTAATGCGCTTCTTCGACTGGCGCCTGGCCAATATTGTCGCGTAGGTGCTGCCAGATAATACC
>Ga0209379_10001313_pt1 | contig 16686 bp, 12 predicted proteins | sample tdDd001_FD_187124 | JGI IMG/M metagenome (GOLD analysis project Ga0209379, IMG submission 187124) | Marine sediment microbial communities from the Atlantic coast under amendment with organic carbon and nitrate - tdDd00.1 (SPAdes)... | ecosystem: Environmental > Aquatic > Marine > Coastal >...
TGTTTTCATCTTAGGCATTGTACAAACTTATTGATTATATACTAAATTACTTTTTCTTTTTAGGTGCGATGAACATAGTCATTCGCTTTCCTTCAAGTCTAGGCATTTGTTCAACTTTCCCAATCTCTTCAAGATCTTGAGCAAATTTCAACAATAAAATCTCTCCCTTATCTTTAAAAAGAATAGATCGTCCCTTAAAGAATACAAAAGCTTTCACTTTAGCACCTTCAGCAAGAAATTTCTCAGCATGCTTTAATTTAAAATTGTAGTCATGTTCGTCAGTATTTGGACCGAAACGAATTTCTTTGACAACAACCTTAACGGCTTTTGCTTTAATTTCCTTTTGTTTCTTTTTCTGTTGATAAAGAAACTTATTGTAATCGATTACCTTACAAACAGGTGGATCGGCATTAGGTGAAATTTCCACCAAATCTAATTCCTTATCCTGAGCAATCTTTAGCGCTTCGGTAATAGAAAACACACCTGGTTCTACGTTGTCACCAACGATACGAACACTGCGGGCTCTTATAAATTGATTAATCTTATGTTGAGCCTCGCGAGGCTTCATCGGGCCTCTTCTGTTTCTGTGTTGAAATCCAGCTATGGCTAGTTCCTCCCTTAGTTAGTTAGTAATTTGCAATAGAAGACATTTGACCTTCTACCTCTTTATTTATTAATTCAGCAAATTCTGAAATTTGCATCGTACCCATATCTCCTTCTCCTTGACGACGAACAGAAATTGTATTTTCCTGAGCTTCTTTTTCACCAACAATTAGAAGATAAGGAATCTTTTTCAATTCATTATCACGTATTTTACGACCAATCTTCTCATTTCGGTCGTCTAACACGGCGCGAATATCGGAATTATTTAACGAATTTAAAACTTTTTTCGCATAATCATTGTATTTTTCGCTGATTGGCATAATCACCGTTTGCTCAGGCGTTAACCACAATGGGAACTTACCACCTGTATGCTCGATTAAAACAGCAACAAAACGCTCCATTGATCCGAAAGGTGCACGATGAATCATAATAGGGCGATGCTTCTGATTATCGCTACCTACATACTCCAAATCGAAACGCTCAGGTAAGTTATAATCTACCTGAATAGTACCCAATTGCCACTTACGTCCAATTGCATCCTTAATCATAAAGTCCAGCTTAGGACCATAGAAAGCTGCCTCTCCATATTCCACAACTGTATTTAAACCTTTTTCGTCAGCAGCCTCAATAATTGCTTTTTCCGCTTTGTCCCAGTTTTCATCACTTCCGATGTACTTTGAACTCTTTTCCTTATCGCGTAAAGAAACCTGAGCTGTATATTCTGTAAAGTTAAGTGCCTTAAAAATGATAAAGATAATATCAATCACTTTTTTGAACTCTTCTTTCAACTGATCTGGTGTACAGAAAAGGTGAGCATCATCCTGAGTAAAACTTCTTACACGCGTTAAACCATGAAGTTCTCCACTTTGTTCGTAACGATAAACCGTTCCAAATTCAGCAAAACGAATAGGAAGATCTTTATATGAACGTGGCTTAAATTTATAAACTTCACAGTGGTGAGGACAGTTCATTGGTTTCAATAAATATTCTTCACCCTCTTGTGGCGTTTGAATAGCCTGGAATGAATCTTCACCATATTTATCGTAATGACCTGAAGTCTTGTATAAGTTGATATTACCAATGTGTGGTGTAATAATCTGCTCGTATCCGAATTGCTTCTGAACACGTTTCAAGAATGTTTCAAGACTTTCTCTTAACTGAGCTCCCTTTGGCAACCACAATGGCATTCCTTGACCAACATTCTGAGAGAAAGTGAAAAGTTCCATTTCCTTACCTAACTTACGGTGGTCACGTTTTTTAGCCTCTTCCATCATCACAACATACTCATCCAAATATTTTTTCTTCGGAAAAGTAATACCATAAACACGAGTCAACTGTTTTCTTGTTTCATCGCCTCTCCAGTATGCACCAGCAATTGAGTTAATTTTTATTGCCTTAATATATGAGGTGTTTGGCAAGTGAGGTCCACGGCAAAGATCTGTGAAATTTCCTTGCTGATAAAAACTAATTGTTCCATCATCAAGATCATTGATTAACTCTACTTTATATCCCTCATCTTTCGAGTTGAAAAACTCAAGAGCTTCAGCTTTCGTTACATCTTTACGTGTATACTCATTTTTTGTACGAGCTAATTCCAACATCTTCTGCTCAATCTTTGGCAGATCTTTGTCGGTTAGCATACGATCTTCTCCCAAGTCAATATCATAGTAAAAACCCATATCAACTGCCGGGCCAATACCAAACTTTACTCCTGGATACAATGCTTCTAATGCTTCAGCCATTAAGTGAGCTGAAGAATGCCAAAAAGCATGCTTACCTTCTTCATCATTCCATGTGTGAAGCTTAATACTTGCATCTTCATTAATCGCACGTGTCAGATCATACAACTGTTCGTTCACGGTAATCGACAAAACTTCTTTTGCCAATCGACTAGAAATACTTTTAGCGATCTCAATACCTGAGATGCCTGCTTCAAATTCTTTTACTGTTCCGTCAGGAAATGTAATTTTAATCATCCTATTGTGTTTAATTTTTATTCACACCGCTACAAACCGGCATGATATACTAAAATAGAAAAAATGAATTTCATCGATATCCTTTGAATAAAGAGGCTCGTTTTCGATGAAAACAAGCCATTCCGAAATTCAATCCACAAAGATATAATATTCTGGACAAATAAGTCTCATTTATTTCCTCCAATTCATGAAGTGATAAAAACTGTACTTTAATGACATAAATCCTTTTCTATTTTTCAAAAAAATGGAATCTTTGAGGCAAGAATAAAATTGACAGTTCATTTTTTAATGACAAATCAACTTTTGGACAATCTTAAACAAAAACTCAATTCATAAAGTATGAAAAATTTCAAGCAATTGCTTGCCTTAGGCCTATTCTTATGCCTTTCCGTTTCACTACTTGCTCAGCAAGGCGTGAAAAAAATCAGCATGGAGGATATCATGCTCAATTACACTTTCGGGCAAAAATCTGTTCACGGTCTTCGTTCGATGAATGATGGGATTCATTACACAACTCTAGAAGAAAATGGAACTAAAATTGTGAAATATGCTTATGCTACAGGGAAAGTTGTAGCTACACTTCTTGATTTAAATGAATTAAAATCAGAAGAACTAAAAGGTATTTTCGATTATGATTTTAATGCTGATGAAAGTCGAATTCTATTAATGACTGATCGTGAGCGTATCTACAGACGTTCATTTACTGCAAATTATTTCATTTTCAGTTTTAAGAATAAAGAACTGAAGCCTCTTTCTAAAAATGGGAAACAGCGTTTAGCTACATTCTCTCCTGATGGAAGACGTATTGCCTTTGTTCGTGACAATAACATTTTCATTCACAATATTGCTTTTGGTTCAGAAAGTAAAGTCACTAAAGATGGAGAGTTCAATAAAATTCAGAATGGTACGCCTGACTGGGTTTACGAAGAAGAATTTGAATTTAATAAAGCCTTCGAATGGTCTCCAGATAGCAAGGCCTTAGCTTATATGAAATTCGACGAAAGCGAAGTTCCTGTTTTCAATATGAACAAGTTTGAAGGTATGTACCCTCAGGTTAAGGGCAATGCTTTATATCCTGAAAACTATGCTTACAAATACCCAAAAGCTGGCGAGAAAAACTCAATTGTTGAAGTTTACGTCTATGATGTGAACGACAGATTAACTAAGAAAATGGATGTGGGTGCTGAAACAGATCAGTATATCCCTCGTATTAAATGGACAGCTGATGCTAAAATTCTTAGTATTTGCCGCCTAAACCGTCACCAGAATAAGCTAGACATCCTACTGGCAAACTCAAAGACTGGTAAAACATCTACTTTGCTTACTGAAGAAAACAAGTACTATATCGACAGCAATACGCTTGATGATTTAACTTTCCTTGCTGATAAACAACATTTCATTTTCTCTAGTGAAAAAGACGCTTTCCTTCATTTGTATCTTTACGATATGCATGGTGAGGAAGTTCAGCAAATCACTAAAGGAGATTGGGATATCACTGAATTTATTGGTTACGATCAGAAAAAGAAGATTTGTTATTACCAATCGGCAGAAGTTTCGCCAATGGAGCGCAACATCTACTCAATCAAACTTAACGGTAGCTCGAAGAAAAATTTAACACCTGCTAAGGGAACAAACAACGCATCTTTCTCAAAAGGTTTTAAATATTTCATTAATAACTTCTCTAGTGTTTCTCAACCAAGAACAGTTAGTCTTTATAATGCGAAAGCAAAGCTAATTCGTACTCTTGAAGATAATAGCGAATTGGTAGAGAAGCTTAAAGACTACCAGTACACTTCAAAAGAATTTATTCAACTACCTGCTGCTGATGAGATGACTCAATTGAATGCTTGGATCATCAAGCCTTTCGATTTCGATCCTGCAAAGAAATACCCTGTTTTAATGACTCAGTATAGTGGTCCAAACTCACAGCAGGTATTAAACCGTTGGGGAATGGACTGGTACAACTACTTAGCTCAGGAAGGTTATATCGTTGTATGTGTTGACCCTAGAGGAACTGGTGCCAGAGGCGAATTATTCCGCAAATGTACCTATATGCAATTAGGTCGTTTAGAGTCTGACGATCAAATTTCAGCAGCAAAAGCTTTAGCTAAAAAGGATTTCATCGACGGAGATAGAATTGCAATTTGGGGATGGAGCTTCGGTGGTTTCATGTCTTCTCTTTGCTTAGAAAAAGCCAGCGATGTATTTAAATCGGCTATTGCCATTGCTCCGGTAACTAACTGGCGTTATTACGACAGTGTTTACACAGAGCGATTCATGAGAACTCCTGCTGAGAATCCATCAGGATACGATGACAATTCTCCTATCAACCATACCGACAAATTGAAGGGTAACCTTTTATTATGCCATGGTACAGCTGATGACAATGTACATGTACAAAACGTTTATGAATTTGCAGAGCGCTTGGTACAATCTAACAAACAATTCGAGATGCAGATTTATACCAACCGTAATCACAGTATTTACGGTGGTGTGACTCGTTTACATCTTTACAATAGATTCAATAAGTTCTTGAAAGATAATTTATAGAATTTCAGATCATAAAAAAAGAGCTTATTCCAATGGAGTAAGCTCTTTTTCGTTTCAATAATCTTCTATCTAAAACCTGTATCCAGCTTTTTGCAATTGCTTCAGATTAATTATTGGCTTATTTGGCTTAAGTTCTTTGCCAATAAACTTGTAAATCTTTACTCGAATCTCCTTGGCTTTTTTAGTATCCATTCGATCAAATGAATGCCCACCTGGAACATCCTGGAAAATTTCATATTCGAATTTTTTCCCATCTGCCTTCAATGATTTAATCAAATGCTCAACTTCTATAACATTCACATCATCGTCATTCGTATTGGTGTGTATTAGCAAAGGCGTATTCTGAAACTTATGCGTATTCCATGCCGGCGAACGACGACGGTATTCAGCTATATTATCATTAGCCGTTTTACCTATATGATATTCTGCGGAATATAAATCGCGATACTTTTGAGTCATATATCCCATACGAGCAACCAAATCGCTAACCGGTACACCTGCAAACCCGACTTTAAAATCGTTGGGATGGTCGAATAAATTGAAAAGAGTAATCATACCACCATGGCTCCAACCCATAATACCGACTCTGTTCTCATCAACAAAATCGTAGTTTTCTATCATATAATTACGGCTGGCATACACATCTTCATTTTCCAATCCACCATAATCAATCTTCTCATAGTGCCCCTTACCATACCCTGTGCTTCCACGATATTCCGCAGCGACTACAATATATTCCTGAGCAATTAACTCACGAACAATATGTGTGTAATAGGTTGTAAAATCACCATGCACACCACCATGTGGCAAAACAATTAAAGGGTATTTCTTATCAGGATTAATGTTTTTAGGAATAAAGGTATATGTCCAAAACTTGACAGGATTGCCCGCTCCTTTAGCCGTTGGATTCTTCTCTTTCCATTTTGGAGGCCCATAAATATAAAGCTTATCGATATGAGCAATATCTCCAACTCTTTCAAACCAGATCAAATCATCAACCATTTTTTGAAGGCGATCCATTCTATGATCCAAGTTCGTATTATATTTCTTGAGGTCTTTCAGTTCTTCCTGAATCGGATTCTGATTTTGTGCATTAAGACCGACTACTGAGATAAAAAGAAGTAGTAAGCCTAGGTAAATTCTTTTGTTCATTGTTTGAGTTTTAGGTTAGCAATAAAATTGCATGCCCAATTTACAAAAACAATGGAATTAATTCATTACAATCTGTATTTGGTAAATGGATTGTGTTTGCTTGGTGATTTTGAATCTATCATCCATGCGGTGACCAAGTAACCATATAATATCATCACCTGAGACTAACAGCCAGGCATTCTCTTTATCTGTTAAGGAAAATTTATTGTCGATAAAATAATCGGATACTTTCTTACGCCCTTTCATGCCAATAGGATGAAAAAAATCACCTTCTTGCCATTTACGTAATTTCAGAGGAAAACTTAGTTTGTCCGCATCAAAACAGGCAACTTTCGAATCTGTTGAAAACTTAAAGTCTGCAGGACGCTCAAAAATGCGACATTCGAGTTTCAAATCCTCTTCAATCGTCAATCCACTTTTACCCAGCTCATATTCCCCAGCCCCTTTTTCTTCTTTTTCTGTCAGAATCAAGTAATCCCTATCGCGCAAAAGCTGATAGTTTTCAGAATAAAATAGCTTCCCGGAAATGGCATCCAGAGATTCAATTATATTAGACACATCCCGAGAGTGGAATCCATAGGCTTTTAAAAGTTCAAAGAGATGAGATTTGTTTGCTGGCAAGTCCTTAAGTTCAGATACTGAAATAAGCAGTTTATCATTTTTCTGATCTACAAAAGTCAATTTCTTATTCCTAATCTCATTATTATAAATCAACTCGACATCCGAAAACCTAGCCACATTTTCATTCATGGTTTTTTGAATGCCAGGGTTAATTTCTTGCAGAACAGGAATAATTTGGTGACGAATCTTATTCCTTACAAAATCGGTTTGAGCATTGGTATAATCCTCTCGATAATTCAACCCATTCTCTTGAGCAAAAGATTTTAATTCATCTCTTGAAAAAGGCAATAAAGGGCGAATCAGTCGATCCTTTTTTGCTTTTATTCCTGTTAATCCGTGAATACCGGTGCCGCGTGCCAAATTAATTAAAACAGTTTCAACCACATCATCGGCATGATGAGCGGTGAGAATATATTCGCATTGATTTGCCTGACGTATACCTTCAAACCATTCATAACGAAGATCACGTGCAGCCATCTCAATAGAAACTGTCTTTTCTTTAGCATATTCAGTTGTATCAAATGCTGTCGTACAAAAAGGGAAACCATACTTTTCAGCTAACTGCCCCACAAATACCTCATCTCCATCAGAATCCTCACCACGTAAACGGAAATTACAGTGTGCCACAATGCAATTCATTTCCATTTTATACAATAAATGAAGCAAGACAATTGAATCGAGTCCACCACTAACAGCCACCAGTAGTTTTTCATTTCTTCCGAACAGCTCTTCTTTCTCAATATGACGGATCAGTTTACGTAGCATGGCATTCTATCTTGTTAATTATCGATTTGAGATAATTTAAAGTGTTTATTTTATTTACTTCCCAAAACCTGTTTGATTGCCTTAGCTTTCAACAAGCACTCTTCATATTCCTTCTCTGGATCTGACTGCATGGTAATGGCACCACCAACCATGAATGAAAGATAATCATCTTTGGCATTATATTGAATACTACGAATCACAACATTAAAATCGAAGTCGGCTTCGGGCGTTATATAACCTACTGCAGCAGAAAATAAACCACGCTTAGTTACCTCATATTTTTCAATCAACTTCATTGCGCGCACCTTGGGTGCTCCTGTCATCGACCCCATAGGGAAAGAATACTTGATACAATCCACAAAATGAGTATCTTCTTTTAATTCAGAAACCACAGTAGAAATCATTTGGTGTACTTGAGGAAATGTATAAATACCACATAACTCCTCAACTTTCACACTTCCTTTCGCAGCAGTTCTAGACAAATCGTTTCGAACTAAATCCACAATCATGATATTCTCTGCTCTCTCCTTTGGATCGCTAAACAAGAATTCTTTGATTTGATTATCCTCTTCAAGAGTTTTTCCTCTTTTAGCCGTTCCCTTAATGGGTTGCGATATAATTTTTGATCCTTGTTTTTTTATATAACGTTCAGGCGATGCAGAAAGTAAAAATTTATCACCCAAAGCGTAATAACATGAATAAGGAGTTGGAGAAACCTCTCTCAAACTTCGGTAAGTTTCTAAAGGATCAATCCGAGTATTTTCAGCATAGAATTCCTGACAGAAATTCACCTCGTAAATATCACCTAAACGGATATGGTTTTTCAAGGCCTTAATGGCCTCCACATATTCTTCTTTACTTATGCGGTGTTGAATATTCGGAACTAAAGAAGCCTCAACTTGATCTACTTGGGTCGATAAGATTTGATCCACAAGCACATTTACGTCCTCATCGTTATTTTCTTGTTCTAAATAATGAATTTCTAATTGATCTTCCTTCAAGGCCAAGACCCAGCGAGCTTGAAAAAAATGAAGAGCCGGCATTCTTATGCCATCAAAATTCTCTGAAGTTAAATCTTCCAACTCGTTCTTTAGGTCGTAGGTCATAAAACCAAACCACCAATCTTGATTAGCATCGTAAGTTTGTTGCAAAGTATCAAAACAATTCTCTTCAATCTGAATTTCATTCAGAGCATCAATTCCGGCAAGCAATTCATATGAATTGTATTCCTTTTTTGAATTTGCCTTCTGATTCACTTCATGACTATCGAGAATAGCAATTCTTTCAAATTGCTTACTCCAAAGTAGCAACTGCTGCTTAAACCTTGTGGTATCCGATATCTTAAAACTTAAAATTTTACGCATGCCGCAAATTTAAATAAAAGAAGCATAGCATTTCACATCCACCTTTAAATAGCAACATTATTCTAATGTCAAATATGAGGAAGTATTGACAACAAGTCTTATTTTAATTATTGGTATCAATCACAATCGACTAATTCTGAATGCATTTCCTTTTTATTACCAAAGTAGCGTTCCAATAATGTCATTAATTCACTCTTTTTTATTGGCTTAGATAAATATGCATTACAGCCTGCTTCAATTGCTTTTTCATCATCACCTGCAAGACCAAAAGCAGTCTGAGAAATAATAACGACTTCTTTATTGAATTGACGCAACTTTTGAGTAGCCTCATAGCCATTCATTTCAGGCATCTTCATATCCATAAACACAATATCAACATCAAGGTTATTTCGACAAAATTCTATAGCTTCAAATCCATTCTTCGCATGTGAAATTTTTCTGCTATTTTTTTTCAGAAGAGTACTCAATAGCAATGCAGATTCTTCGTTATCTTCTACAATTAAGATATTCAAATTTCTTATTTGGCTATCTAAATCAATAACGTCATGTTCAGAAGGCTTACTGCTCGCTTCTTTCATGTTCAACTCACAAGGAACTGTAAAATAAAAAGTTGATCCTTTCCCCAGTTCGCTTTCAACCCATAATTTACCACCGAGCATCTCAACATAAGCTTTGGAAATCGCAAGGCCTAGACCAGCACCTTGGCGTGCTTCTTTATCTGAGATATCTGCTTGTACAAATCGCTTAAAAATGGCCTGTAGTCGATCCTTTTCAATACCAATCCCTGAATCTTCCACATAAAACTTAATATGCTTTCCCGCCTTTACATAGCCAATATCAATAAACCCTTTTTCGCTATATTTAATTGCATTTTTCACTAGGTTAATAAGAATCGCAAATAATTTCTCCTTATCTGTTTTAATAATAGCTTCTTCGGCAGCCAACGGAGTATTGCGCGTAAACTGCATATTCTTCCCTTCAACTTCGGGTTTAAAAAAAGTATAGATGTACTCGATTTGTTTGTTGATATTTGATTCTCTGATATTCATTTCCATCAAGCCTGACTCAATCTTTGAAATATCAATAATATCATTAATAATATTAAGCATGCGGACACCACTTTTCTCAATGATCTGAATATATTTTTGCTGTTCTACGTTATTCAATTGTGGTTCTTTTAAAAGGTCAGCAAAACCCAAAATACCATTCATAGGAGTCCGGATTTCATGACTCATATTGGCAAGAAAGGCAGATTTTAAGGCGTCACTTTTTTCAGCTTTTTCTTTAGCTTGTATTAGCTCTACTTCATTTAATTTACGTTCCGTAACATCCTTTGCCATTGATATAATGAGCTTTCTTCCATCTGCAAAACTGCCAAGAGGAGCAGAACTAAAATCCCAAATTATTTTCTCTCCCCAGGAAGTAAATATTTTATATTCACCCTCATCTATTCTATTATTAACAAGATATAACTCATTAACAGATCTCTTACCATTTTGTCTTTCTTGTTTAAATGCTCTTTCTTTCCAATCTGAAAAAGTTGGCATATCTTCAATCGAATATCCGGTTAATTCAGTCCATGTATCATTAATTGATAACACTTCACCATCTTCAGTATGTATCATGATAGGAAATGGTGCTGAAATTAATGCATGACTCAGTTTTTCTTCACTTTTTTTCACCTTTCTTGTTACAACTTTAACCTTAAGGCGAAGTAAAAAGACAAAAACAATTAAAGATATCAACACTACAGCGACAAGAAAAGCTGATTTATCCAGCCATGATGGAAAGACTTGAATTGAACCAACATTGCCATGCGACCACTTTTGTCTAGAGGTGTTAAACACGGAAGTTCTATTATATTTCCACTCTTGCAGTGATTCATTCAAAAGCGCTAATAAATCACTATTCCTATTTTTTCCAACTGTGAAAAAAATATCAAACGGGTTAAATACAATACCACTTGAGTGGAGCCCATACTCTCTTGCTTTTCCAGCTCCAAATGTATTATTCACGACACCAGCATCCATCTTAGATGAAGCAATGGATTTAAATACTTCCTCTGAGTCATCAAACTCAGAAAATTCACAATCAATAGAAAACTTTCGAACTAATTCCTTCAAATGCCAAGAATTAATATCATCTTTCATCACAGCAATCCTTTTATTCTGTAAATCTCGAATGCCGTCAATATCTGAAGAAGCATTAACATATACCTCCCCCCAAACTGTAAGTAGTGGAGAAGAACAATAATCCATAAAAGCAGCTCGTTCTTCAGTATAAGCTACACTAGGCATCATATCAATTTCTCCGCTTTTGATTCGTTCAAGACCTTTATTCCATGAACCAAAAACATAAATGAATTTCAAATTCTTTTTTACCTCAATTTCGCGCAGAGCGTCAACATAGAAACCCTTAATTTCGCCATCGAGGTCTTTAAATATGGCAGGATAATGATTAAAAGCACCAACCTTAACCACCTTTTGTCCAGGCGTATGCAGCAATACAGCAACAATATAAAATAGTGTAATAAGGATTTTTTTCATTGGGTAATATTTTATTAAAAATAAAATCTGTTAGAAATATTTCTCATAGTTCGAGAATATGTTCTAGTCTTAGATACATAATGAATTACTAAGTCTAAAAAAATGTCTCCAGTATTTCTCAATAGCCCCTCAACCTCACCTTATAAAGTTGAATTCCAATACAATATAATAAATATTTATGATCAAAAAAAAAGGCAACCCACAGGTTGCCTTTTTAAATCATCTTTTAATCCCCTATATTTTTACGATTACACGACCTCGACTTTTCTTGTCAATCATTTTATCGATATAAACATCTAGTCCTAATAAACTAGTTTCAATCACAACTTCATCAAGAACTTCACAATGCCAATCTTTTGCCAACTTATTCCAAACCTTTTCTCGTAAGGCCATCGGACAATTTTGAGAGTCAATACCAATCAAGCTTATACCTTTCAGAATAAATGGATAAACTGTTCCCTCCAAGTCACCTGAACCAATATTACCACAACAGGTCACATTTCCAATTGGCTGACAAGCCTTTAGAAGTGTAGAAAGCACATTACCTCCAACCACATCTACTGCACCAGCCCACTTGGGGCGAAGCATAGGGCGACCTGACTGATCATCAGTTTCAGTCTTGTCAATTCTGCTGGTAGCACCCAATTTCTTAAGCTCTTCCTCTCCATCATTCAAATCAGAAGTTGCAGCAATCACTTCGAAACCCAAATTATTAAGAATACATACGGCAACAGCTCCCACACCACCAAGAGCACCAGTAACAACAACCGGTCCCATTTCGGGAGTTTGACCAGCAGCCAATAATCGTTCTACTGACAAACCAGCGGTAAAACCTGCTGTACCATATACCATAGCTTGCTTTAAACTTAAATTCTCAGGTTTATGTACAACCCAATCAGCAGAAACACGAATGTATTCACTAAATCCTCCATCCGTATTCATTCCTAAATCATAAGATGTAACAATTACCTCATCCCCTACTTTGAATCTTGAATCTGAAGATTCTTCAACTACACCTGAAGCATCAATACCAGGTGTGTGAGGATAATTACGAGTTACACCCTTGTTTCCAATGCAAGAAAGTGCATCCTTAAAATTCAATGAGGAATATTTTACACGCACAAGCACATCGCCTTCGGGCAGATCTGACAATTGACGTTCTTCAATCCTTCTGATATATTTTCCACCTTCTTCGTTTACACGTAAGGCCTTAAAAGTTTTAGTCGACTCCATAATAAATCTCAATTCTATTTGTTCCAGATTATCCTTATCTTGCGCAAAGTTACGAGTAGTTTAACTATCAATCAAGAACTTACATTTAGGTTTGCCACTAACATTCCTTTCTGAATCATTGATTTTCAGACAACTAAATTTTAAAATTTTGGAAAAAGGTTATTGTCCTGTCGATACATTCATCAATTTCGTTAAAGGAAAACGAAAAGCAACCATCATCTTGCACCTAAAGCAAGGCACAAAACGGTATAAGGAATTAGTGCATCTTCTGCCTGATATTAGCGATCGGATGTTGAGTAAGAATCTTAAAGAGCTAGAAGAAGCTGGTGTTATAAATAGAAAAGCCTATCCTGTCATTCCCCCTAAGGTAGAATATAGCTTGACTGATTTGGGAAATGAGATCTCTCCAATCCTTAAGTCTATGCTAAAAGGAGGTCGTCTGTTTGAAAAAAGAATGGAAGATTAAATGAAGTTTCTTGAATATATGAAACGTGTCAATTTCAAATAAAGTCGCTTCACTCTGCAATTCATCACATAAATAAGCACATACCAAATTGCTGTCACGACACCCAATGTCGGTAAATAAGACTTACTAAAAGGAACAAGTTCTAAACCAACGACTATTACTGCAAGAACTAACAAGTAGAAAATATAACGATTAACACTTGCAAATTTCATAAACAAAGCCTCTTCAACTGCAATCCTCATATTCAGTATCTGATTATCACTCCCCCCGATTTGTTCGTAAGCTAATATCGATTTATACTCTTCTTTAAACGATCCTTCTTTTTGGAACACTTCGATTTTTAGTAAGGTAAAAATGAGTAAATCTTCGGCGTGCTCAGCATCATTCATATCTTTATCACTCAAAAAACGAATTCTCTGGTCGATTACCTTTATTGCCTTATCAAGCTTGTCGAATTTCAAATAAGTCCGTGCAAATATCTCATACAAGCATTTGATTTCATTTGAATCAAAATCATATGAATCAATCTCACTAAAAATGGTCTCAAATTTAAGAATCGAGTGAAAATGCTCCTTTAAATATAGAGTTTCAATTTCTTGATACAATTCAGCTGACTCAGGTTTATTATTTTTTGACATTCTATCCTCTTAGTTATATTAAAAAACGACAGATATTTACCTGTCGTTCTTCAATATCTATATATTAGGTTTATTGTTTAGCGATCAAATCTACTACCCTTAGGATAACGTCAACGGCTTTCTGCATAGAGTTAACTGGAACATATTCGAAACGACCATGAAAATTGTGTCCACCAGCAAATATGTTTGGACAAGGCAATCCCATGTATGACAAACGACTGCCATCAGTACCACCACGAATTGGCACAACCATAGGGGTGACACCAACATCTTTCATCGCTTGTTCAGCAATATCAACAATATACTTAACTGGTTCAACCTTTTCTCGCATATTAAAATACTGATCCTTCATTTGAAGACTCACACTTTCTTCGCCATACTTGGTACGTAAATCAGAACAAATTGACTCGAACTTGTCTTTTCGAGTATTATAAACCTCCATATCAAAGTCACGAATGATATACTGTAACTTTGAATTCTCTACACTACCTTCCATTCCTAACAAGTGATAGAAGCCTTCGTAATTCTCAGTTTTTTCCGGCACTTCATCCTTTGGCAACTGGGCTGCAAATTCCTGCATGATATGCATAGAATTAATCAACTTATCCTTAGCCATTCCTGGGTGAACATTACGGCCTTTGAAAGAAACCTCGGCATAGGCCGCATTAAAATTTTCAAATTGTAATTCACCGATTTCACCTCCATCAAGTGTATAGGCAAAATCAGCACCAAATTTCTTGACATTAAAAAAGTCAGCACCTTGACCAATTTCCTCATCTGGGGTAAAACCAACATGAACTGGGCCATGTTTGATCTCTGGGTGGTTAAGTAAATATTCTACTGCCGTCATAATCTCAGCAACACCAGCCTTATCATCAGCGCCAAGCAAAGTTGTTCCATCAGTGGTAATCAGAGTTTGGCCTTGATACATTTTTAAATCAGGAAAATCAGCCACCTTCATAATGATATTCTGCTCTTTATTAAGAACAATATCTCCTCCATTGTAATTTTCAACAAATTGAGGTTTCACATGCTTTCCAGTAAAATCAGGACTAGTATCCATGTGAGCAACAAAGCCAACCGCAGATACTTCCTTATCAATATTGGAAGGCAATACAGCCATCACATAACCATTCTCATCAAGAGAAACTTCACTCATTCCCATTTCCTTTAACTCCTGCACCAATTCCTGGGCCAAAACCATTTGTCCGGGTGTACTGGGAGTCAATCCTGTTTGAGTGTCAGATTCAGTATCAAACTGAACATATTTAATAAACTTATCTACTACTGCAGTCATTTTATATCGTTATCTTATTATAATACTCAAGTGAATTATTTAAACATCATCAGACTTAAATTGGAAACCTAAGCGCTTACCTGTCTTAATTTTCGCATTCTGAATTTTTTCATCTATATCGGCCACAGCCAATATCTTAACATCATCGTAAGGAGGAACCAATAAATCGAAGTTCAACGAGTAATTGATGGCTGTTTCAACAATTTTCCTCAAACTATCTTCATCACTTATCGACTGTGATAAATCATTTTCAAGCAAACTCATCTGACGCTTACCTTCTACGATATAATGCTTTTCCTGATTGATAAAAATACGGGCAACCAGGTAACCTAAATCTTCGGATCGCTTATATTTAAATGAATCGGATAAGAAATTATAGATATTAATTATTCCAGAATAAGCATTATTGGGCTTATGTTTCACATAATCCTTCCTCCAAACAGCATGATCTCTATCAAACTGAAAAACATTTGAATACATACTAAAAACTAAGATATCGGAAGCGACTCGAATTTGCACTTCTAATTCTCCCCTATCCTCATATTCCAACTTCACAGCATCAGATTCACCTTCAAGTTCTGCATTATATTCATTAACCAAATTCTCTAAAACCAGTTTCAATTCTGAAAATACTTCAGCTGTATTCTTATAAACCAGTTGTTTTAAAATTGATTTTTCTCGTATAGTCTGTAATATGGCTGTTTTCGTATTGAGTATATTCATGCTTAAGGGGTTTGGTTAGATTGGATATCGAATCATTTCTCCGATTCATTAGATAAAGGTAAAAAAAAACCGCCTCCGAAAAATCGGTGACGGTTATTTATAAGTTTAAATTTCGTTAAACAGCGAAATTTGCAAGTCCAAATTGACTTTTATCTTTAATATGATTTAGCAAATACAACACGTTGTTTTGACGGTTTACCTGTAACCATACAAACCCCTTCTTCTTCCTCACTGTCAAAAGGAATACAACGAATTGTTGCTTTAGTTTCGCTCTGAATTTTTTCCTCAGTTTCAGTAGTACCATCCCAGTGAGCCAAAAAGAAACCAGTTTTTGTTTCCAATAGTTCTTTAAATTCATCGTAAGAATCAACCTTAGTTGTTTTCTCAGCTCTAAAATCAAGTGCCTTTTGGAAGATGCTATTCTGAATTTCCTCAAGAAGATTTTCAATCATGTCCTCAACACCATCAACTGCAACAGTTTCTTTAGTTAAAATATCACGACGAGCTAGCTCAACCGTTCCATTTTCAAGGTCACGTCCACCCATAGCTAAACGCAATGGTACACCTTTTAATTCGTATTCAGCAAATTTCCATCCTGGCTTACGGTTATCGCTATCATCAAACTTAACCGAAATACCCTTAGCCTTAAGTTTAGCAACTAAAGGATCAATCACCTCTGCCAACTTAGCTAATTCATCTGCTTTACGGTAAATAGGTACAATAACAACTTGAATTGGAGCCAATTTTGGAGG
>Ga0209379_10001314_pt1 | contig 16684 bp, 7 predicted proteins | sample tdDd001_FD_187124 | JGI IMG/M metagenome (GOLD analysis project Ga0209379, IMG submission 187124) | Marine sediment microbial communities from the Atlantic coast under amendment with organic carbon and nitrate - tdDd00.1 (SPAdes)... | ecosystem: Environmental > Aquatic > Marine > Coastal >...
GCATTTTTTATGAGTGAAGCAAGTAAAAAGGCTAAACTAGCTAAAAATATCAGGCTATACATGAGTTCGTAAACCATATGAAAAACGGGAATACGAATGATCGCGAAGACAGAAATCCACGACATTAAAAACATGATAAGAAGCAAAAGCAAAATGCTTAAAAGGAAACGTACCAGATAGACTTTGTAGCGGTAATTGGGTATGCCAAAAAGAATTTCGAGCATGCGTGTGTCTTTATCACTTTGAATATTGTAGATAACAGGATAAAATAAAATCAGGACGCCTGGGAAAATCAAGGTCGAAAAAATATCTGCCTCTTCGGGACTGGAATCAGTAAAGAGCATAATACCTGTAACCATAAAGAAAAAGGCAAAGGCTGCAATTAGAAAATAGATGAACTTATTAGCAAATATAATCTTGATATTGTAGCGGATAAAATCGCTTATGAGTTTTAATTGTTCTCTTCCTTTCATCGATATTCAATTTACTATTTATAATTCCCCTCTTGAGAGGGAATAAAGGGAGTGTTTAATTGTGTAAGCCCTTGTCTTTACCTTGAAATGTGACTTTTAATTCAATTTTCTCTATTATTTTAGCAAATGTATTAAGAATTAAGCCATGGTCACTTTCTTAGCATCCGAATCGTTCAGTAAGCACAGATAAGCATCCTCTAAATTTGCTTTTGTACTAATAGCACCGTAACCTGGGTTTTCAGCAGACAGGCATCTCACTCGAATTTGGTCTTTATCTCTCATGTGATGAATAACAACATGGTCTGCTTTTAATTGTTCAAATTCTTCTGGAGATACGCTAAGCATCCAAACTTGATCGTCAGCAATTCCTGCCATATGTACGGGTTCGCCCAGATATTTTAGCTCGCCTTTTTTCACAACACCTACTCGATTACACGAACTGGCCACATCTTCGATAATGTGAGTTGAAAAAATGACAATTCGATCCTGACTCAATTCCACCAATAGATTTCTGAATCGAATTCTTTCTCGTGGATCCAATCCTGCTGTTGGCTCATCAACCACCAATATTCTTGGTAAGTGTAGAAGAATTTGAGCAATACCTATACGTTGTTTCATACCACCCGAGAATGAACCAATCTTCTCATCTTTTTGATCGAGCATGTGAACAGATTTCAAAACGTATTCGACACGTTCTTTTCGCTCAGCATTGTTTTTCAATTTTTTAAGAATGCCCATATAATTTAGGAAATCCCAAGCGGTCATATTCTCATACATTCCAAATTCCTGTGGGAGATAACCGATCAAACCTTGAAGTTCTTCTCGTTTTTCCCGAACATCAATGCCATTGATGGTGATTTGTCCGTAACTCTGTTCTAGAATACCACATATAATTCGCATTAGGGTTGACTTTCCCGCTCCATTGGGACCCAGTAGACCAAACATACCATTTTCAATATTTAAGGATACGCCTTTTACAGCCTTAAATGGAACTTTCTTTTTTCCAATGATCGGAATGATAAGAACAAAACGGTAAAAGGTTTTTCGAATACCGCTGAACTTACCTTTCACTCGGTTGATATTGATTTTCTCACGGTATATTTTATTGGAAGAAACTTTAATTAACAGACATAGATACCAGACGAAAGCAAGTGGAATAAGGAATCCAATTTGTTCGTATTTCTGGTAAAAATAGCTAAGTATCACAAGTGGTAAAAACCAGTTTATGATCTTGTATGAACCGTATATTAAGTGTTGAATCCATCTCTTTTTACTCTTCTCCTTCAGGTGATTACGATATGCCATAATCGGTGCAACAAAATAAAGCAGCATAATCTGAAAAAGAATAGATAGGCTTAGTATCCAGAACTGATTTTGAAGGTGATAGTAAATGAAAAAGACCATGAAAGCGATTAGAGGTATCTGCCAAATTAAAGTGACAAAGTCAGCTAGTGATGTGTAGGCTAACTTTAAACCTAATCGCTCTCTAACTTTTAAACCAGACTTCCATTCTCTTGTAAACCTGCCATCCCAATCGTAAATTTTAACCAAATTTCGAATTTCGATTTTCAAGGGTGCATCAGGAGCGATTAACTCTTCGTTGGCTTTTCGCAAACTTGCAGATATAAAATAGATACAAGCAGGTACAGATAGGAGTAATATCAGAAAAGTGATAATCTGCCATATCTTACTGTCTACTTCAGTGTAAATAAAATAGGTTCCTAATATCCAAAGAGCATATTGGGTGATTTTAACCCAATTTTTAAGATTACGAAACCAGGTTAAGCTTGTACGTAGTCCAGCATATAAGGTTGGAATAAAAACGAGAGTTAAGAGAGTACTCAAACTTAGTCCTCCAATTACTGTAATAGCAAAAGGTACACCAATCTGCGTTACATACTCTGCTCGCCCAAGAGCCAATGGCATGAGTGCAATTATGGTTGTAATGGCTGTAATTAGAATAGGACGAATACGTGCCAAGCCAGCCATAATAAGGGCGCGTGTCTCCCGATAGCCTCGTTTTTGCAAAACATTGGTGTAATCGATCATGATAATACCATTGTTTACAACAATTCCTAACAAGATGATTAAGCCTGTAAATACGTTGGCATTCATCAGCGACGTTCCAGTTAGTATAAGTGCTATAAGTGAACCAATAGCAGCCATTGGAATAGAGAACATCATGACAATGGGCATGGTAAATGATTCAAATACCGATGCCAGTATCATAAAAATGAGAATAAAAGCCATGATAAATAGAAAACCAAACTCACCTAATATATCTTCTTCGTGAATCACCTCCAGAGCGATACCTGAGGGCATGTTAATGCGTTCTACCAGCTCATCGATCTCTACTCTCGAGGCTGTCAACAGATCTTTTTCGTCATTAACCTCGTCTATAAATTGATATTCGACCTCAAGTTGTTTTTCCTGATTGGTTCGCTTAATGCTCGATAAACCATCGGTGAAATTGAGTTTACTAATGTTCTGTAATTCAAATTCAGCTCCCTGGCTTCCTTTTACTCTTAGTTTTTTTAAATCTTTGGCATTTCTGGTTTCCAGAGGTGTTTCTCCCAATGTCTTGATAATGATATCGTATTCATCGGTTCCTTGTTTGAATTTGACACCACTTGAAAACTCTTTTTGAAAAGCGTTTAGCTCGGATAAAACAGAGCTGACTGGAATATCATAGATTGCCATAATTTGTTTATCCAGCTCCAAAAGTAACTCAGGTCGTTTGGGAGGAACTTTTACAGATACCTTTTTGATTGAGGTAAGCTGTTCCAAATAATAGCGCAAATCTTCAGATAAGTTCAGCATTTTATCAAAATCCTGACCTTTAATGATGAGCTTTTCTTTTTGAGCTCCCATGCCCATCATTTCCATAAAAGAACTGTTGCCACCAAAGTCACCACCTCCACCACCAAAGCGGCGTCCTTGAGCTGGAGGATCCCAACTGAATGTTGCTCTTGGAATATTATCGAGACGCTCTAAAATTTCCTTTTTGATACCTGGAACACTGAGGTTTTGTATATCACGATAATCATCGACCAAAGAAATGGTTAAAATGGCTTCTTCTTCATACACCTGACTTGTAATATCTTTTTTCTCCTCAAGCGATTCCAGTTTTTGTTCAACTTCGCGTATCAGTAAATCGGTATTGTTTAGCGTGGTGCCTCCGGGAAGGTTAACGTAGAGATTAAAATCTTTGGTTTCTGGCTCTTCCGTGGACATAAAACTAAGTCCTAAACTAATCAGTAAAGTGATGAAAAATAAGCCCAGTGCTCCTAATATGGTTCTTCCTGGAAATCGCATGCAAGATTTTAGTATGACCAGATAAACCTGCACCAAACGGTTGTGATAGGAAATGCTTTCGAAGTTTACTGGACGTATTTTGCCTTTTCTTTTCAGAAAACTGTGTGTAATCATTGGGATTAAGAGCAGCGCAACGACCAATGAAACAAGCAAGGTTGAGATAATGGAAACACCAATGTGCTTACCCATTAATCCGACAAGGAAATTGGTTGAGAATAAAAAAGGTAAAAAGACGGTTATGGTGGTTAGTGTAGCGGCAAAAATTGATCTCCAAACTTCTCTTGTACCCTGAATAACGGCTGTATCGGGATCTTTCTTTTGAGCCGCAAGCCTATAAATATTCTCGAGGACGACAATACTATTATCGAGTAGCATACCTATGGCTAGCGCCATTCCTAAAAGTGTTAGGGTATTTATTGTGATACCATAGGCGTAGAAAAAGTTAAATGCGGTATAAATCGATATGGGAATAGCCAGTGCAATAGCCACAACCAAACGAATGTTTTTAAGGAAAATCCATAAAATGAAGATAGCCAGTAATCCGCCAACAAGAGCCAGTTCGATAATGAGATCGATATTGGTTTTCATGGTTTCGGCTCTATTCATTTGTACCACTATAGTGATATCCTTATTAGAGAGTTTTTGATTTAACTCGTTGATTTTTTCGATTACCGTATCTGCCAAATCGATGATGTTGGATTGAGCATCACGTGTTAATTGAAGGGTTACGGCTTCTTTTCCATTTACTCGACTGTAGGATGTTTGTTCTTTTACACCAAAGTGAATATCTGCGATGTCTTTTAGTCTGATGTCGCCTTGTTTTTTTACAACCAACTCATGCAAGTCTGTAATATCAGTAAATTCAGAAACCACATTAACGAAGTGCATTTTATCTTTTTCGATCACTTTCCCTGCGAAACTTCTTTTACTATCGTTTTGGCTAATAGCGGAACGAACTTCAGAGGGCGTTATACCATAGCTTTTGCATACATCATCTCTTAAAATAACTTCAATAGATTTTTCTTGACCACCAAAAATGGCAACATTAGCAATGCCATCAATATTTTGAATCGGGTCGAATATTTCATTTTGAGTAATTTGTCTTACACGATCAACGCCTCCACTTCCACGAACCTGAATATTCATGAACATGTTATTGAGTTGTTCCAAGTCGAATTTGACTAGCTGGACCATGAATTCTTTGGGAAGCGTTTTTTTAGCTTGGTCAATTTTTTCGGCAAGTTTTAAATAAGCATACTTGATATTGGTTCCCTGTTCGAATGAGATTTCAATGCTTCCGATTTGCTGTCCGGCTGTCGATGAAATTTTCTCAACGCCTTCTACTCCTCCAATAACGCCTTCAAGAGGAATTATAGCTTGATTCTCCATATAACGGGGATCAACTTCCATGGTGGCTCTAACGTGCACATAAAGCATGGGAAGCTGCGCATTGGGAATCAACTCAACAGGAAGTTGCTTGTAGGAGAAGAACCCCAACATGCTAAGTCCGGTGAAGAGCATTGCGATTAAAACCTTTCGTTTTATAATGAAATTCATAATTCTCTATTTAATCTTTGGTTCTGAAGTCCCCTTTTGAGAGAGGATACAAGGGCGTATTTTGTTTAAAACTCCCCCTTAAATCCCTATTGATATCTTCGATTATCGGTTAATTGCTGTCTTTATTCTGCGTTTATAGGTTTTGAAAAATAGCTTTGTATATTATCGAAAACATAGTAGACACAAGGAATAACGACTAAGCTTAGCAATGTTGAAGTTATTAAACCTGCAATTACGGCTATGGCCATTGGAGCTCTTAAGGCAGCACTCTCACCAAAGCCAATGGTAAGAGGTAGTAAAGCCAGAATTGTTGTAATACTCGTCATGATAATAGGTCGAATTCTGTTTTCTCCGGCCATAATAATCGAATCCTTAAGGGCATGACCTTGCGCCTTAAATTGGTTAATGGCATCCACCAGAATAATGGAGTCGTTAACGGCTATTCCTCCCAGCATAATAATCCCGATATAGGCCATAATATTCATTGGGATTCCAAGAATAAAAAAGGCCCAAACAGCACCTACTCCAGCTAATGGAATCGTTAAAAGAATGGTGAAAGGATGAATTAATGATTCGAATTGCGAAGCCATAACCATATAAACCAAAATGATTGAAAGCATGAGGGCAAAGCTTAGGTTAGAAAGTGCTTCTTGTCTTTTTTCCTCTTCACCAATCAGGTTCACCTGATAGCCTTGTGGCAATTCAATTCCTTCAAGATTCGTGTTTATTTTCTCAATGACTTGATCAAAAGCAGCAGAACCTTTAATGTCAGCACTTATTTTTCCAATTCTAGCCTGATTTCGTCTAAGCATTTGCTTAGGCGATGAGGATTTCTCGATATGCGCCACTTCGTAAAGAGGTATTTTTGTTTCGCCACTTTTTAGTAATAGTGTATTGAGTTCGGAAAGGCTCTGTTCAGGTAGCTGAATATTGATATCGTTCATTTCGCCACCTTTCTCAAATTTCCCTGCATTTTTTCCCATAAGAATATCTTGCAGTTGGCCGGTAATTGCAGTTGTACTCAAGTTAAAAATACCTGCCTTATATCGATCAATAACAACATTTATTTCAGGAGCTCCTTCTTCAATATTTGTTTTGACATTGGTTAAATCGGGTATTTGAACCAAGCGTGCTTTAATTTCCTTCGACAGGTTTTCCAGTACTTGCATCTCCTTACCCTTAATCTCAACTTCGATAGGTGCACTTTCGGTTCCAATGGTCGATTGAAGAGCTGTTTCGTTACGAACGATTGAGATTTCAGCATTGGGTATATTACTGATTAATGCACCAACATGTTGCAATATGGATTCTGATTGAGAAATGTATTCGCTCTTAAGTCGAACCTTAATATTGGCTGTGTTTTCATTCTGAAAAACGGCTTTGTCTGTAGAGGAATTACCTCCTGGACCAATTTGGCTATAAATAGTCTCGAACTGTACTCCCATGGCCTGTTTAAGCATAGATTCAATGGCCTCCACTGTTTGCGAAGTACGGTCCAGTTGGGTTCCTTCTTTCAATTCGATATTCAGGCTAAACTCACCAATCCCACTTTTAGGTAGATATTCGTTTCCAACATAGGGAAGAATTAAACCTGTGAGAATAATGATTGCACTGGCTCCACCAATAACCAAACGACGCTTATTTAGCAAACTTGTAAGCAAATCCCCGTACCAGCCAATTTTTACCGATTTGAATCTGAGGTTTTTCCCTTTTCCCTTATAGGCATAATTGAATAACATAGGAATAACCAAAATGGCAACAAAAAGAGAAGCCATAAGTGAAAAGGCAACAGTCCATGCCTGATCTTTAAACAAAGCCCCTGAGGCTCCGTGCATATATACAATGGGTAGAAAAACAACGATGGTTGTAAGTGTAGAAGCCACAATGGCACCACCAACTTCTGATGTTCCTTCTATAGCTGCCTCTTTCACCGAAAGTCCCAGTTCCATTTTTCGGAATATATTTTCGATAACCACAATGGCATTATCAACCAGCATTCCTGCGCCCAGTGCTAAACCTCCCAAGGTCATAATATTTAAACTAAGACCATTGAAATACATCAGGTTGAAAGTGGCAATAATAGATACTGGAATGGCAAAACTAACAATGGCTGTTACTTTGATTCTGCGTAGAAAAACGAAAAGAACAAAAATGGCAATAATGACACCTAGCAAGGCAGTTTCTTCTACCTCGTCTATGGCTTTTTGAATAAACTGACCTTGATTTTGAACTTTGATAAATTGGTAGCCTGGTAACGCTTTTTTGATTGACACCATCGTTTTTTCAAAGTCTTCGACAGCTTGAACGGTATTGGAACCTGTTTCTTTAAAGATAGACAGGCCAACGCATCTAATGCCATTTATTCGGACAATATTCTGTGCCTTTTTAGGTACAAAACTCACTTTAGCGACATCCTTCAGTAATATGGGCACCTTCTTGTCGATACTTAATTTCTGATTGGTATTTGCTGCTGATTGTGAAGCAGAGGATGAGGCTTGTTTTGTACCTACAATAACGTTCTCAATTTCCTGAACGTTTCGGATTAGTCCAGCCCCTTTAATAATGTACTTAGTCCCCATTTCCACTATGCTTCCCCCAGAAACATTCTGATTGAGGTTTTTAATTTTCTGTACAATCTGATCTATGGATATTTTATGGGCATCCAATAGATATTGATTGGTCTCTATGCGAATTTCTTTTTCTTGTGTCCCAGTTAGCTCTACTTCAGCTATACCTTCTAAGCGAATTAGCTCATTACGAATATAATTTTCACCAACCTTTCGTAATTCATCCATATCCTGAATTTCAGAATGTAGCATACCAACGATTAAGATAGGAGAGGCATTGGGATCATGCTGTGTAATCGTGAATTCGTCTATGTCTGAATTTTGGCTATGCGAGGAAAGTGCCTTTTGAAGATCAAGGAAGGCTTCGTCCATATCACTTCCCCATGCGTATTCAACGGTCAGTCTTGCCGATCCGACCATACAAACGGATGACACCTGACTCACACCTTTCTGACGAATAGACTGGGCCTCGATACTCTCAATGAATTGCTTTTCGATTTCTTCGGGAGGACGTTCTCCGGCTTTTATTTCCACAAATATTCGTGGTGCATTCATTTCAGGGAAAAGATCAACGTTTAATTTTCCAAGAGAGACGTACCCTAAGAGTAGTATTGCCATAACAATCATGGATACCGTCACTGGATAGTTGACCGAAAACTGAGTTATTTTCTTCATTTTGTAAGCCTTTATAATAGTTTGTTATGCCATTGGAAATTGAACTGCTTCCAAGAAGAATTGTCTTATTTCACAATTTTAATCTTCGAGCGATTTCTAAGTGTTTCGAATCCTTTAATAACCAATCGATCTTTTTTCTCTAAGCCTGAAATGATCTGTACCTCTTTAGGATTTTCCAAACCAAACTGAATGGTTCTTTCTTCGGCTAATCCTTTATTAACGACAAAAACAATATTGCCATTTTGTTTATTTAGAATAATATCCTTTGGAATAACAATGGTTGTATCGGCTTTAGCAACTACAATTTCCCCTTTAGCAAACATACCAGGACGTAATAGAAGTTTTGAGTTGTTAATGTTGATAATAGCCTTAAAAGATCGGGTTTCAGAATCGATAGCGGGAGAAATTTGTGCTAGTTTTCCTTTTAGGGTATCACCAGGAATTGTATAGTTAACGATCTTAACGTCCTGTCCGGTTTTAACCGACATCATATTTTTCTCGGCAAGGTTTATTTCCATATGAAGCTTACTGTAATCCATCATATTTATTAAAGCCGAACCAGCTTCTACACGGGTATTTTCAGTGTAATAGTCCAAATTGGTAATGGTTCCTGAAAATGGTGCCTTTACTTTTAGCTTGGCTAAGCGAAACAAAGCATCTTCGTAGGCGTATTTTGCATTGATGAGGTCTATTTCTGCTTTTTTTACATCAGAAAGAGTCACGCCTCCTTTTTTATATAAGGATTGTTGTTTCTCAAATCCCTGCTGCGAAATTTGTAGGTTTAATTCCTGAGATTTAATTTTGATGTTGTTTTCGTATTCCTTGTCTTCGATAATAATAATATCAGTACCTTCTTTGACATAGTCGCCCAAAGCAAATTTACGTCCTGTTTTTGGGTTAATTTGTAAGTGGTATTTACCTGCAACTTCACTTTTTAATGCGACTGTTTTAACTGGATTAACAGTCCCAGTAGTACTTACAAACTGTTCGATATTTTGTGATGTAATTTCCTTAACGGATACTTGAACAGCAATATCTTTGTTTAGGTCTGTTTCTTTGTCATTACAGGCTGACAGTATTGCTATACTTAGAATAAAGAAGGCGATTCGTTTCATTGTTGTGGCATTTGTATGGTGTGTCATGCTTAGATTAGTTATTATTCTACGATCAAATTATTTTGTAACTCCTGTGGAACAAAGGACCTGTTGTTTTCGAAATCCCAAAGCGATTGAATTTTTAGATTAAGTAGCTCCAGTTTGTAGTTAATTAACGAATTCGCAAGATTCATTTTTTTCTCGGATAGCTGATTTTGGAACCGTTCTAGGTCAATACTGGTTAAGTCGCCATTTCTGTAGCGTTCCAGGTTGATTTCATAGGTTAATTCTGCATTCTTCTGGTTTTGTTCGGCAATATCAATTTGGAGAATAAGATTTTTCAGGTTCCGGTAGATTTTTCGAATATTAATTGTGATATCATCTTCTAAACTTTTCTTATCAATTTCGCGACTTTCGATTTCCAACTCAGCAGCTCGTATTCGAGCTTTTCTTTCTCCCCAATCGAAAATTGGTATGGAGAAGGTGACGCCAACTCTTGGGCTTTTGGTTGGTCTATCGTAAACTTTTTGCCATTTTTCATTATTCCCCATTACACCAACAGAAAGATTTACATTTCCTCTAAAAGCATTTGTTGCAGAGGTTTCAATTAAATCGAATCGAGCATTATTTAAATCAATTTGTCTTTGTGTTAGTTCTAATCTTTGAGTTAAACCATTTTGAATTGCTTTCTCAAGGTTGACGATAACCGGAACATATTTAATATCTGTACTTACGGCGACTTTTTCGTAAAGAGAGATTCCCAAAAGAAGTTTGAATTCATCTTTTGCATTTTCAAGTTCTACTCTTCTGTTATCTAGGCTTGATTGACTGGTGGCATAATTCAGTTCAGCCTGATAAAGCTCTTCCTTTGCGGATAAGCCACCTTCAACCTTACTTGCAATAATCTCTTTGCTGACTTTTTGATTTTCGAATTCCTCTTCAGCAATTTTTAGAGACATTTGTTTTTGGTAAATGGAATAGAATGCTTGATTTACGCGTCTTTCCATATTCAACATTTGAATGGAATAGGATAGGGTTGCATTTTCTAAATTCAACTCATTTCGAGTTAAATCCATTTTTGTTTTATTGTAGGTAAATAGTGGCTGATCGTATTGGATATAAAGTGAGTTGTTATATCCAGTATAATGAGAGCTATTCGCCTCAGAAAAATTATCCTGATAGCCAAAATCATTTTTTAATGATAATCGACCATCGCTAAACTTTATGGGTTGAGAAACCGTAAGTGAACCACTTGAACCTTTATTTTCAGAGGTATTCCAAGTAGAGAAATACTCGTTGTACGATTCTGTTTTATCATATGATATGGGTGTAATATCAAAAGAAAATCGGGATCGTAAAGAAGCCAATTGTGCATTTAATCGCTCTTTGTTTTGTTCCATATTTATTCTTGATTTTTGAATATCAGGACTATTGGCGAAGGCAATTAAAAGAGCTTCATCCAGTGTGATTTCTTTTTGAGCTTGGGAGCTATAAGAACTGATTAGGATTGCTCCGGCACATATAAATATCCTTAGTAATGCAAGCTGCGGTTTGATTCTGATCATGCCTTATTTTATTTGTAGTTATTTACTTGTTTTCAACCCATTTAATCGCATCTGCAAAAAGATAGGCTCCTCTGGATTTGTTGTTTAATTCGACTATTGAAGTTTCAGGTGTAATGAAGTAGGTACCGAGGTAATTCCAGCCATTTTCTAGTTCCTGATCACTTTTATTAATCTCTTCGAATCCAGATTCGTGATAGATTTTAAAATTATAATCTGTCTTTTTTTTCTTTCGTCTTCGACTGTAACCTTTTACTTTTTCAATATGACAGAATACATCGTAATAAGCTCCTTTTTTGAGCTCAGCTTTCCAGGTAGCTGAACGATCGCCCTGTCCGGATTTCGTAAAAAATGCTGAACGAACGTATTTTCCAAAGAAACCAGAACGAAGCACATTCTTCCACTCATTGGGTGGATTCCAAGTACGCAAACGAGAGTATTCGTGCGTGGAGATTCGTTTATCATCCATCCACTGTTTCAGGTAACTCTTGTTTGATACTTGAACGTATTCAAAGCCTTTGTCTTCGTTATCAACAACAAATTCGTTGTCAGCCAAAACGCCTTTAAATGCTTCACAATTTTTAACCTCGTTGAAAAATTTAGATTTCTTAGTATCCGAAAATGTACTAAAATCGTAAACTAAGCTGTTGGGTAAATTTTCTGATATATGTGTAGAAATATTCATTCTACTGGGTTGAGAAGAGAAAACAAAACCGACCTCACGAGCTGAATTCGCAGGCACGAAAATCGTTTTAGAAAAGGGTGGTTTTTCATCAGATTGATTTCTTCGTCTTCGCCTTCCGTTCTGATTGTTTAATTCAACGCTTACAGTGACAATGCCATCAACAGATTCTGGATTTGATATTTTATATCGAATTTGATATTTAATATGATCGCCATCTTTTACCTTATAGGTTTCTAAATCTTTAATTAAAAATCCTGGTAGCTTATTGGTTGTATACCAGTTGTTCACATCCTCTTTAATTGACTGCCCACAATGCTTATTTATTAGGCTATCGAAATTGACAAAACTGAATTTTTGGTGTTTATTTTCTTCAATATATTTTTTTAATAAGAGATTAAATTTGTCCTCACCATAGCGAGCTTTAAGTAAGGAAAATAGATGTACCCCTTTAGCTCGCAAAATATCATTTAAATAAATTTGCTCTTCATTATCTTTTGAAGGTTCTAAACCCGTTTGGGTTATATCCAGTAGAGACGCATTCTTTAGTTCCAAATTAATGCGTTCTTCCTTGCTTATGCCGTCGAATCGCCATCGGGAATAAGATTGTGAAGTGACGTTTCTTTCTTTCAAATAAACCGCCAAAGCCAGATCTAATGCAGGATATTCGGTGGAACTAAGCTGAGTAGAATAGCCAAAATAGTTTGGAAATGGAGAATAAGTATTTCGATCTACATTATCGAACTGATACCACTCTGTTGATGGAGGCATAAAATTTCCACGTACAAATCTTTTAAACATTCGTGCTTGAAGTTCTTCATCTGAAACCTCTTCATTATCACGTTTCATTCTTTTTTCAAACCGTTCTTTTCTCTTTTTAAAATCGGTTTCTTCCATCAAAACACCTTTTTCAGGATAAAAAATGATTTCGGGTTGAACGGCATCGCTACTAATTGACCAAATGTGTTTATCAAGTGCGAATTGGATTGGTACTTCTGCTAACGCGAATCGTTTAAAGGGATATTCTAAATTAATTTTAGTTTCGTATTCATTTTTTAATTCTCGAACTAATGCAGGTAAACTATCTTGTATGGCATCAAAATGTTTCAAGAAAAACTGATTCCCTTTTATGGAATAAATGGAATATTTAATGGAATCAATGGTCGTGCTGTGTTGTTGATAATCTCCAATTAACAAACTTATTTTTGGAAGTGCCGATTCTGGCTGAAATTCGAAGATACTATCTGATATTTTTGTTTGTTTACCTTGTGACACTGGCACAAGCCCGTTTTTGGTATGAACTTTTAGTTTATAATTTGTGAAGTCTGGAGAATGTAGAACGGGATTTAAAGAAGAGTAGCCTACACCTGCAGTAGGATACCAAAGAGCTTCATTCGTCAGACAAACAAAGTTGTTTTGTAGATAGGAGAATCTTTTTTTAATTCTGAACATGACAGCATTAAAATTATCTTCTACGAGTTTGGGGTTTAAATCGAGAAAATGAGTTCGTTCATCTATTGAACCTTTGTAATTAAGTTCTAAATTGAAAAACTCACTTGGCATCATCTTATTAATTGGGATGATTTTAACTAAATGAAGATCCCTATCAAACTCTAATTGCTTTTTATTTTGGAGAATAGATTTAACTTTTAGAGATGGATTTAAACTAAAAATAAGAGTATCCAATTCTGAATCTGAGGCATTATAGATTCTTAGTTCTGCTTTGACAGAAATTTCTTCTCCCAAATGATTTAGATCTATTTTACAAGATTTAATTTCAGCTTTTGGGTAAGATAAATATTGATTGTTTAGGCTTATCAATTCGTTTCTAAACTCATCATTTCCAATTTTTATATCTAAATATTTCCAAACTAATCCTCCTCCACAGCTAAAAGCGAATAGAGCTAAATAGATTGGTAGCCCGACTAGGTGTTTAGACTGTGGTAAACGATTTAATTTTGATATGGTAAAGAAAATGAATCCAATTCCCAGTAATAAATAAATCCCTCTGTGAATGATGACCTCAGTTAAATTTCCAAATCCACCAATAGTGGAATTCATCATTGGAACTTTATAGGCTATATAATCGAAAAGGTGGTAGTATTTTGTATTTAGATAAAAAATTGTGAGTGCGATATATCCCAAAAGGACGATAAAAGTAATAGCTTGATTTTTTAAGAGAATCATTAAAAAGAAAGCCAAGCCAAGTATAAATATGAGTGTTGGTATCGAAATTAAAAGCGGGTAGTAGAACAAGACCCAAATGCTCTGAGAAGATTCATTACTCAGAAAAGAAAAGCCAATTCCCATTAATAGAATAATGATATTGAGAATGACAAAAACTGATATGATTCCGAATGATTTACCAAGAATATATTCACTATTAGTCATCGATCGGGCATAAATGACTTCAATTGTGTCATTTTTACTATCCTGCTTTAGGAATTCTGAAGCTAAGAATACAGCAACAATAGCTTGTCCTAAATTCAGGATAATTAAGTTGGCATAAGGAATCGCAGCAGGTAAAGCTCTAAAAATCCAAGGAGCCCCACTGCTTTCAATAAAAGCAGAAATATTAAAAATCCCAATAAATAAGATTGATAAGCCTGCAAAAATCCTGAAAAACCAGGAACGAAGTAGGGTTCGGGTTTCAAATTTGGCTACTGTGCGTATAGTGTGTATAGAAATCATTCTGGCTAGTTTGCTAAATTAATTCTGAGGACTTCTCCATGAAATAAACGTAAGCGTGCTCTAAATTTGGCTCAAGTTCAACGGCATTGTTTAGTTGACTGCCATCCCCAATCAATTGAACTTCCCAACCTTCCTGAGTGGGTATTGTAGATACAACAGCATATTCGTTTTTTATTAAATCATATTCATAACCCGATGCATTAACTTGCCAAACATGTCCTCTTGCCTTTTCAATTAGTGCCTCAGGAGTTCCCTTAAAAGCAAGCTCTCCGTTGTTGAGCAAGGCTAGATTATTACAGACGCTTGAGATATCTCCGACAATATGTGTTGATAGAATAATTGTGACATCCTGTTGGCTGATTTCTGATAAGATATTTCGGAATCGTATTCTTTCCTCAGGGTCAAGTCCCGTTGTTGGTTCATCCACGATTACAATTTTAGGATTCCCAATTAATGTTTGAGCAATACCTAATCGACGTTTCATACCTCCGGATAATTTGTTGGCATCTCGTTCACGAACATCAAACAAACCTACTTTCTCAAGCCATTCATCTACCTTGTTTCTTCTGATACTTTTACTTTTAATCCCTGATAAAGACGCTGCGTAATCTAGAAATTCCCAAGTTTTGAGTTTAGAAAAAAAGCGAAAATCTTGAGGAAGGTAACCCAGATTACCTCTAATCTCTTTACGATCTTTATGAAGATCAAATGAATTAAATGAAACAGATCCAGTTGTGGGCTCCATCAGAGTAACCAGGATTCGCATTAAACTTGATTTGCCAGCACCATTAGGGCCTAGCAAGCCGAACATGCCACTCCCAATCTCAAGGTTAATGTCATTTAGTGCTTTTTTCCCATTGGGATAAATTTTGCTTAATCCATTTATATTGATTTGCATCTATATCGTTATTTCAGTTCATTTGGCACTTGGCTGCTATTGGGCAACAGTAAATTAGAACGGGATGATTTCCCTTATACCAAACCAAATATACAATTTATGCTTAATTGTATTAGATTAAGAAAGTGATTTTAGATGAAGTGGTCTATTTGCCCGTTCTACATATAGCATAAGACAAGTAATAAGTAGAATAGGTTACAAATATTATTGTATTTCTTTATGCTTGTCTTGAATATAGATACCTTAGGAACTAAGATGCGTTATCAATTAATTTTGTGAATAAAGGATAAGCTGTTGTTAGTCAGGTTTTGTTAATGCTGTTTTCCTGTTTTCTTTGTAAATTAAGGAAAAGCTCTGCGGTATGACACGAATTAAATCGCCTGTTGATATTACAAAACTATTGAGTTCTTCTGATTCTCATGAGAGGGAGTTAGGCTACCAGTCTTTTTTGGGACGAACGCATTGGTTAGAAGGAAATACGCCAAACGATCTGTGTCGTATGGCCTGTACTCAGTTGCAATTGAATCCAGGATATGTTTTTGTGAATCCTCCTAAAGTGTATTCCACTACTATTTTATGGGCTAGTCAAACCCGATTAGAAAATGAAAAACTTGCAATGGTAGAAGCTGCCCATCGTTTTATTAAGGATAAAGGTCTAGAATTTCCTCCAATTGTGGTTTGGAATTTTTATCAGTCAAGCCGAGTCAAAATGGTGATACACGATGGACATCATCGCGCCTGGTTTCACAACAATTTAAATCATCATATTAATGTGGTAGTCCTTGACCCCATTTCTCATTATGCCGAAGTTGAAGCTCGATTTCATTTAGCTTTCCAAATTAGAAAATTGGCTATTGATTTGCCCATATATTGAGTGAAAATGCTTGATTTTAAATGAAGAAAGCAGTGAAATATAAAAGCTCAATAATTAAGATTATTGAGCTCTATACTATTTGAATTTGGTCATTATTCTACCAGAATACTTTGTTTAATCACAATTGGTTCACCACTTTCAGAAATTCCTTCAACGATTAATTCGTATTCACCCTTTACATCACTACTTATAAACTCCAATTCGTAGTCCTTACCATGTGTTAGTTTGATATTGGGTTCCCAGAGTAAATCAGTTCGATAGTCTGGGATGTTTTTGGATTGGAGTTCATTGGGTTT
>Ga0209379_10001315_pt1 | contig 16683 bp, 15 predicted proteins | sample tdDd001_FD_187124 | JGI IMG/M metagenome (GOLD analysis project Ga0209379, IMG submission 187124) | Marine sediment microbial communities from the Atlantic coast under amendment with organic carbon and nitrate - tdDd00.1 (SPAdes)... | ecosystem: Environmental > Aquatic > Marine > Coastal >...
AACCTCTTTAGCTCACTCACTTGAATCCACCTTTATCCCTTTCAAATTCATTTTACATATTCATCAGTTGCATGAGCATAGCCGCAGTGATCATGAGCATGACACCGAAAAATATCAACATGCTCGGAAAGACCAATTTCGTTTCCATCTCTTTCGCTGAGAGATTCGCAATTTGTCTTCTACTTTGCCACGCTCGCTGAATGACACGGTCTAAATCAGATTTTGAACTTGAGCCATACCGTTCCATCTGAACAAGCACTGAAGTGAATTCCGCAACCATAGGGTGTCTTAATCTGGTATTCAGATTTTCAAACACTTCTGATGTATTAAGACTCATTTCAAGCTCCTTTACCGCTATCATTATTTGTCTCGTTGATCGACAGTCATCGAGACATCCTGCACTTTTTATAAAAGCATGACGTACACTCATGCCTGATGATATAAACAAGGCACAATTTGAAGAAAATCTTGAAAATTGAATCCCAATCTCCCTTTGATCCACTTTAATCAATCTCTCCATTTCAACAAATTGCACCAAAGTTCCAACAAATAGAGCTACAAATGCACCAATTGCTCCCATTGCAATGGACATCTTACTGGATATGGCATAAATAATGACTAAGACTCCAAGTATAAGGCCCAGTCCCAACCCCCGACTAAGTGCATACTCAAAGGGTTCGCCTTGTTCCAAGGCATAAGCTCGAATTGATCTTCTACGAAAATCTGTAAGGGATAAATTATCTGTGAGTGGCTTCAGTTCTTTTACAAGTTTCATTCCCACTCGATAAAACTTTTTCATATTTACACCTCAATTCGAGTCAGACTTGTGCCTAGCTTTTGTCCAGCCAACATCATAAATAACGAAAAGGTCATAACACATCGACCTATAAATGTCGTATACAAAACTTGAAACATATCAGGCATCACTGAATTTAATATGGCAACCATCACGTAGCCTAAGTAAAAAAGCACTTTCTGTTCAAAAACTTTGCTGGCAGCCAACATTCTAATTTCATTGTCTGTTTCAAGCCTGTCTGAAATCATAGTTGCAGACTCACCAATGAGTGCCTCCATATCTCCGCCGTAATCTTGAACAACACTTAATACCTGTCCGAAATCTTCAATTTCCTTGATCTGGTCTTTTTCACCCCACTGCATAAAATAAGGGCCTGGGTAAGGATCAAGCGCCAGTTTTTGATTCAAATCATAAACCGATCTCATAATCCATGCCTGATCTTCTGGGTATAAAATTCTCAGTTCCCTGTACGCTTCAATCAAGCACTGTTGAATAGCCATTCCCGAAGCGCTTAGTCGCTTAATAACTGATAGAAAGTCAAGAAATGAAACACGTCGTTTTGCTCGCTCTATATCTTCAAGTGCTTCAATCCGCTTTGGTATAAAAAATGCAACATAAAACAATATCAATATCACACCTAAATAATGTCGGTAGAACAACACACCCGTGAATATGGAAAACAACATTGACTCTGCAAATGCTCTTGGAAAATGGGGCGAGTTTCTCACTCGGTTAAGTATGTTTCTAGTTTCCACTTGTTCACCATCTCTCCTGTTTTCTGAAAGCCATTCACACGGTCATAAGCGTAAAGTGTGCCTAGTTCAATTTGATTGTCTTTATAGCCGACCACTTCATCAATAGATACAACACGTCTCATGCCGTCTTTGAACCGTCTTAGATAGACAATCAGGTCGAGTCCACTGGCAATTTGAGTTCTAATCGAGTGAAGCGGCAATTCAGCCGCACCTGAAAGGATCATTGTTTCCAGCCTGTGAAGCATATCAGGACCTGAATTGCTATGACCAGTGGTAATCGAACCTTCATGTCCAGTATTCATTGCCTGAAGCATATCAAGAGCCTCAGATCCCCTCACTTCTCCTACGATAATACGGTCAGGTCTCATGCGTAATGAGGCTTTTATAAGTTCAGTCATGGAAACATTCACATCTGAGTTTTTACCACTTGCACGCGTTTCCATTCGAATGATATTTGGTATTTCATGAAGTTTAAGTTCAGCACTATCTTCTATGGTTACAACACGTTCGTCTTTTGGAATTGAATCACTCAGTGCATTGAGAAATGTGGTCTTACCAGACCCTGTTCCACCACAAATCAAAATATTATGCCTTGATTTCACTGTTTGGCTTAAAAAATTACTCATTTCTTGGTTGAGTGCTTCATAGTCAAGAAGTCTTTTCATTGTCAGTTTTTCTTTTCCAAACTTACGTATTGTCACAACCGCGCCGTCGAGTGCAACTGGCGGAAGCACCACGTTGACTCTCGAACCATCTTTTAACCGAGCATCCGCAATTGGCTCTGATCGATTCACCTTTCGATCCACATCTGAAACAATCTGCTGTACAATGGATTCTAGTCTTTCTGGGGATTCAAACTTTACACCCGTTTCTTCCAGACGTCCGCCTCTTTCAATGAAAATTTTACTGGGACCATTGATCATGATCTCTGTGATTGTTTCATCCTCAAGAAGTGGTTGAAGAACGTCATACCTGCGCATTCTATTAAAAAGTCTTTCCATCAACATTTTTCTATCTACATTGTTCACGGTTCTACACTCGGGTGAGTCCAGCACAGTTTGTTCAATAATGGCCCAGACCCGTTCATCATCAATAGCGTTCCCGGCATTTAATTTATCACGTATAACTCCTATTAAATCATTTAGAATTTCTGGCATGTGTTGCCTCCCGATATGGTGCCGTACAACTGACTCTGGTCTCTATCCTCATCTAATTCTCCAATTGCAATTTCAACTCTTGCATCGCTTTTCTAACAACTTGCGAGAGTTCTGGCGCTGCATTTTCTATTTGTGCACCGTGAATATGATATGTTTTCAAATCAATTCGTCGTGCACTCATATCACCAAACATTGAAAATGCTGTGTCTATCTCTGAAATTGGGTATTCACTCATCCAAATTATCTGACGTGCTCTTTTGAATAACTCTCCAAATTTCAACGAAAACACACTTCCAATATGCCAAATAACAATATCGTAATCCGCCTGTTTGTCTAAAGCTTCAAGTACATTTCTTGATATGTCTTCAGTCCACTGAGAAGCGTCGAATGGATACGGTTTTGGAATCCAGTTATAACCTTCTCTATGTTTAAAGATGAGTGACTCTAAATTGAGCCGTACTTTTTCCTCCGACTCAGATGCATAATATATAAACCTCCCATAAGGATCTGGTACATTTTCTGAATTCCAAAACTTAAGCGAATCATTTCGAGACAATGAAATTATGAGTGTCTTTTTATTCTCTTCGCTTAGTGAAACCACATACTCTGAGCTGAGTTCCTTGCTCAGCTTCGTTTCATATCCGGATGCAATGATAATATGCTCAGTTCTTTCATCTGTAACACCACCTTGTATGGTGCTCATGATTTTTCTCACCAATTGGTCTGCAGTTAAATATTTAAAGAGTAAATTTTTAGAAGCATCCGACTCAGGATCATCCGTTAAAAACAGAATTGGAACACCTGCCAGAACACGAGATTGCTCCACCTTTTCCATTCGTTCATTTAGACTGGATTCAATAATATATAAGTCAACTTCTTTTAATTTCTCCTGCATATCAATTTCAAGTTCTTCATTTAACAACTTATCTAATAGATATTCTTTTTCATCGTAACGGTGCAGTACCAACTCTAAGTCATGATTGTTTTTCGTGTATTTGGAAACCAAATCAAACCATTCATAATCTCGCGTCTCAATATATACAGTTATAACATTCAAAATATCACCTTCCATTTTTTAACATTTTAACTATACCACCATTTCCATTTATTGTAAACGCTTTATTGCAAATAAACTTTCTAATATTAAACACCTTTTATATACAGTTATCATCTTGATTTCATAGTTAATTCCATATATAATTAACATGACTCTGGAGACGGAGTCATCAGTTCTTACGTAAGGGTTCACACAACAAAAAGACATCTGTGCACACACAGATGTCTTTTTGTGTCCATTTTTAATTGTCTTATTAATCGTTACTTAGTGCCGACCACCCAGAACCATGATTTCACGGTCCGGCATATCTGACACAACAGGATTCATGCTTATATCCAACCATCCATCATGAACAATTTGTTTGTCTACATAAATTTCTAAACCGTCTTCAATAAAATATTCGAAATCCGCCGGATTCCGAGGAGCCCACGTTTGTACCGTGATCTCTCGAATGACAGATCAACAGCTTGTCAACTGATCAAGTTTGATCGTCATCTCTTTCGATCGGCACGATCTCATATATTTGAGAACCGCCTCATGAATTGTGAATTTCATATGCCTCAATCCTTTCACTAAAATGTGCGAATATTCCGTGTTAATTTTAGTATACGCCCATCAAGCGAACAACACAACGTCATTAAATCACAAAAAAAGACATCCACCGCTCTCGGGTGAATGTCTTCTTATATTTTGAATGTTGATTTTTATGCAGCCATCTTGCCAGAATCTTCAGCAGGCTTGCTTGCAGATTTAAGCATAGTGATTGAAGTGTAAAGAACTACGCCAATAACCAACCACTTAAGAACGTTAAGAGGCAGAGACTTAACAAAGTAAGCTGCGATAATAACGCCAACGATACCACCAATAGTGATACCTAATGCAGCACGACGGTCATATGCGCCAGTCTTAACAAATTTAACTGATGCAGCAGGCATTAGGAATGCACAAGAACCCATCATGATTGGGAACGCTACAGCAGGAGACATACCTAAGAAATAAATAAGTGCCATACATGGAGCGTAAAGACCAACACCAGCAGTCATAAGAGCACCAAGAATAAAGTTTCCTACGATTGCAAATATAAGTTTACCACCAGTAAGACCGATCGCTTCACCACCACCAGGCATGATACCAAGGCTACCAGCAGCCATAAGACCTGCAGTGATTAGTAGTGCAACACCCATAACCATTTGGATTTTCTTTTCAGGAAGCTTAGATACGAATCCAGCTCCAATCCAAGCACCAATTGTAGCAGCAGCTAGCATACTTACAAGTGTAATTGTTTCAACTTCGATAACCTTCATAAAAATAAATGCTTCCATTACAACAGGAATTGTACAAGATACGTTTAGAGTACCTGGAATAACTCTGTCTTTTGTTTGCTTAAGACCTTTTAAGAGTGCGGTTGTTGGTGCAAATGAACCTATACCTAGTGTATCAAAGAAGTTTGTTAAAAAACCAATACCGATTACTTTACTCCAAGTGTTATCCTCAAGATTATCCTTGTTTTGAGCAAAGTCCATTCCGAATGTTACTGTAAACCAAGCCGTTAGAGCCCCTAGTACACCTAATACAGCTGTTAACATGTTTCATCCTCCTTATACGTTGTGTGATTTATACTAAGCTAAAGCCATACTTTACTGGATCTTCCGGGTCGATAATAAAGTGATTAAAGCCCGTGATATAAGCTGATCCTGTAATTTCTGGTATTATAGCTTTTTGCTTACCTATCATCTCTTCACCGATAATTCGTCCTTTGAACAGTGTCCCCAGAATACTTTCGTAAACGAACTGCTCATCGTGGCCAATTAGACCTTTTGCGTGAAGTGTTGCCAGTTTAGCACTTGTTCCTGTTCCACATGGAGATCTATCAACTTGACCTTGACCAAATACAACAACGTTCTTGTAATCAGCTTCAGGGTGTGTTGGATCATCATAGAACTCTACCAAATCAACTTTGTTGATATGGTGCAGCTCAGGGTGTACAACATCGATGTGTTCGTTAACAGCATCACGAATTTTAAGACCTAGTTCAGAAAACTTTGTCGCATTTTTTGGTTCAACTTTCATGCCAAGTTTTCTAGAATCTACAATCGCAAAGAAACTTCCGCCAAACGAGATGTCTAACTCAACATCACCAACCGAAGGTACTGGTACTACAACATCTTTCATATAATGGAATGCAGGAACATTAACTATTGAAACTTCACGTACTTTGCCGTCAAGAACAGCTGCACGTGCTTCAATAAGGCCTGCAGGAGTGTCCATACGTACTTCAGTAAAAGGCTCAACCATTTCGATCATGCCTGTTTCGATCGCAACCGTAATCGCACCGATAGAACCATGACCACACATGTTCAGGTAACCGCCACCATCCATAAAGATAATGCCGAAATCAGCTTCATCATTTACTGGTGGTGTGATAATAGAACCAAACATATCGCCATGACCACGAGGTTCCAGCATGACAGCAGTACGTAAGTTGTCCATTTTATCTTCTAGGTAGTCCTTTTTGTCAGCCATAGTTTTGCCCGGAATATTCGGAACGCCACCGACAATAATTCTTGTGGGTTCACCCATAGTATGGGAATCCACTACATTTAAACTTCTGATCGCTCTCACAGAATCACCTCTTGTTTTTCATCCAAGTGCAAATTGTTGACAAATATTGTTATTTTTTTAACTTTAATCTTGTCAAAAAACGAGCCTACCGCCTCATTTTCAATTTTAGAAACGCAAGTGCTTTTCGCACGTCTAATCGACCCACAGTATTCTCTCCAACGACTTGTGTCTCAATACCAGATTCTGATTTGTTAAAATCAACAATGGTATCCATATACTGATTGGTCACAACAAACTTACCTACTGTCCCTTGAAAACTTAGGCCCGAAACGGGTATCCCACGAATTCCAAGTTCTTCAATAGTATTCGCATAGTCGACATGAGAGTTGCCCCATCCATCGACTGATATCAGCACGCCATCTACTCGAGCTGCCTCAGCCCATGCAGCAGCACGTCTGCCAACAAATGTTTTCTCCATATTGTCTTGTGGCGTACCTACAATAAGAACACCCACCAGATCAATATCATCATCATTTGACAGCACGTCCAACAGTGGATCTCTAAAATGATGTAACGAGGTTTCTTTCGTTGAAGGTCCTATCCCCATTGAAATCCCACCCTTATGTCATCGCCCTAATCGCACCATCTCGGTATTCGTTCGGAGATAGTACAACCGGCACATTGCCCAAATCTATAATTGAGCGGCCACCTGAAAAACCACTTGGCTCATCAGGAAACAATAAATTGTCATACATAGCGCCTTGACCAGCAACCTGTTTGATGATGAGAACTTTTTTCTTGTTTTCACGAATCTTATCTTCAAATGTCGCTGAATCATCAGCTAGTCTTCCGTTCTGTTGTTTTAGAGGTGTCCGTATTAAATCAATAAACGTATCACACGCTCTAAAAGCAGCCATTGGCTGACTGCGGTCAGCTTCCTTTTGATGCGTCAACGTCACGTCCATATGGATGATAATGTCTTCTTCTCCAGGTGTACCAGCTTGTCCCAACTTTAATTGATCAGAAAGGATGCCCTCAGATGATCCAAACTCCGCCATTTGTTTTCCAAACTCATCACAGCCAGTCAACATCACATAAACACCAGTTAGTGTGTGTGTGATCCCATCACCCATTTTCCCAATGACTTTCGTCGAAATAGGAATAATGTCCATAATCGTGTTAATCTCAAGATTATGCTGATGAGGGGGGATGACTTGAATCGAAATATTGTGTATGAAATTATCGGAAGTGATAATCGATTCGAGCTTTGATGCGTCCAGTTGAAGAGTACGTTCACTGATGGATGTTTTAGCGCCCATCTGAACTTCTTCTATATGAAATGACCGAATTGTGAGTCGTCTGAGGACTTTATCTTGTGACATATGATCACCTTTCTGAAACTTAAGTTTATTTAAACTTTTGCAATGTATTCGTAGTTCAGTGGTACAATTTTGCCAGCTGAAGGAATTTTAATCATTTCTTCAAGACTGTCGATTACGATGTTTCTTTGCATTTCAACATCGTTTGGAGCACCTGCATTTGCACCCATAGGTACAAGTGGAGCAACCGCTCTTGGTGAACCATTTTGACGAACAACTGGTGGTAGTGCCGCAATGATAATTGTAGGAATCCCCGATTCCTCTATCGCACGCTGTACAATAACAGCAGTACGGTGACAAGTACCTCAGCCAGCTGTCAGAAGAACAGCGTCTACTTCTGCTTCGTTCAATTGACGAGCAATTTCTGGACCTGTTTCTTCTGTAAATTTAGATTGATCGCCGCCGCCACCCATGAAACCATAGTGAGCTGGAGCAACTGATTTGATAATACCTTCTTTTGCAAGTTCCTTTAGACGGTCAACTGGGAACATACAGTTGATGTCTTTATTAACATCACCGTTATCGTAACCACCATGAGATACCATCATGTCTGATGTTGGAGCATCTCCTGGAATGACTCTAAAGCTGAAATCGCCTGCAAAATTGAATCTATCGTCTGATTTCATATGTACGCCTGCAGCAGTTACAAGTGCAATTTTCATATCTTTTAATTCTTTTGTAACAGGTGTCCATACGGGCGGTGGTGTAATCGGAACAAATATTTCCGATTGTAGCCCTGAAACTGGTTTATACACAGTTTTCGTCCTCCTTCGTTTTTTCACGCATATTCTCGATGTACTGTTGGCAAGGCGCAGCGTCTAAAACTTCAGGGTGGCCCATCATGAAACCAACTTCCTGACCGAGTTCAAGTTCAAAATCTGATACGAGCATTCGTCTAGGGACTTTTAAAGTTCCAAGGCGACCTTTCAGATCCATCGTGACAGCACCATCTTGAATGCCTACAATGATTCCTTCCATATACAATTGCTGACTTTGATACTTTAATTCGCGCATAACCTGCCTCCAATAATCACTAACCTATATATGTTTATCCTACGTTTTCTTCTGTTTCGTAAATCGCAAGTCTCTTCTTTGATTTCTCAAGAGTTTGCTCATTGTTTGTAAGCTCAAGAGTTGTATCAAGCTCATTTTCAATAGTATCTACGTTGTTTAGCTTTACATTTGGATTCCACTTACGCTCTGCAGCTTTAACTGTTTCACCAGCCATAGATGCCTTTAGCATTGTAAGAGCACGCATTGCGTCTTCTTTACAAAGTGTGTTGTTTGAAAGAATCTCGTTCTCAATACCTTGGCTAGACTTGTTAAGGTCAACCATGTGCGTCATGTACTTGTTACCAACTACAAGTGCACCTTGGTTAGCTGAGAATGTCATACCAACAACAGGAATTCCTCTCATACCGATTTGCTCGTGGTGGCTTGCGAAGTCGATATGGTTGTTTCCGAAACCTTCAGTTGTGATGATTGCACCATCAACGTCAAGAGCTTCAACGATCATACCTAGACGGTTAGATACGTAGAATTTCTCTGAGTTAACTTGAGGTGAACCGATAAAGATAACGCCGCAAAGGTCGATTTCTTCATCATGCATTGCCATTTGAACCAGCGGCTCTCTCCAGTAGTGACGGCTTGTTTCTTTTGAAGCAGGACCGATACATGTAAGAGCGTGGATACCACCGTCAAGAACTTCTGTTGGAGCTAGCATAACTGGAACGTTACCAAGGTCAACGTTTGGCTTACCGCCAAGAACGCCAACTGGCTCAACAGGAAGAATCAAGTTGTCATGCATTGCGCCCTGACCCATGATTTCTTTAACGATAACCACTTTTTTATTGCCTTTTCTACGCTTTTGAACAAGCTCTTCAACTGAATCAGCTTCACGTGTAACAGCTTTCAGTGCATTACGAATTTCTTGTGTAATGAAATCTGAAACCTTGTGCGCTGCAAGAGGGCCTGGTCTTTCCATATTAGTACCAGCTTTGATAACAACTTCAGTTTTCACGAAGATGTCACCTTTGTCAGGCGCACCAGGGCGTCCCCACATTACGTTACGATCAATGATGCCTTCAGATGAACCGAACTCACCGATTTGAACGCCGCCTTCATCAGTACCTGTTACAACCATGATCACGTCATCTAGGACACGTGTAACGCCATGACCCAATTCGCCTTCTTCTTTTGTAGCGATTGGTTGAACGTCCATGAATGTTTCACTGTACTTGTTGTACATATCAGGTGTGATGACTTCAAATTTCATATCAACAACTAGATCATCTGAGTCAACAGCGTCTTTGCAGATGTCTTCTCTGATGTAAAGAACTTGACCGTCGATTTTTGTCTCTGGGCCAATCTTAACTTCGCTGATTTTGTAGTGCTTTTTCGTTAAGTTACGAACCACTTTTTCTTCTGATTTAACAGCAGAAAGTGCAGCTGCAACTGGTGCTTCTTGTGCTAGAGGTGCTACAACTGTTGCTTGCTCAGTTGCAACTGCAGCTCCGGCTTGTACAGTCATTGGGATTTCAAGTTCAATGTCCTTGCCTTCGCCAATTTTAATTTTAAGAACGTTTCCAGCCGTCACTGTTTGTTGAACAGCTGTTGCAACTGGAGCTTGTACTGCTTCTACTACTGGAGCTTCAACAACTTCTTCAGTTGCTACTGTTGCAGCTTTAACTGAGTCGAACATATCCGCTTTTAGTGGTGTAAGTGCATCAATTGTTTTAATTAACTTTGCGCCAAGCACTTGCTCAATCGTAAGACAGTCTTCTCCGATTTCAAGCAGTCCCGAATCCTCTAGATCTGGGAAAATAGCTGGATCTTCCAAATTAGCCACGTCAATGACCGTGCCAGCCTCGAACCGACAGCATGATACCGCCGGGTCATTTGCATGCTCTTTTGCCGTTTCGACAGTAATCGACATACAATTGCCTCCTTTTTTCTTTCAATTCATCCTAATCCCGATGGGAATATCTATTAAAGGGACAACCTAAGGCACCATAGCCATAGGGAAATCCTCAGATTGTCCAACTCAATTCCAACTTCATTGCTGGAATGATTAACTAAGCTTTTGTTCTTCTATACAACCTATGTCCAGAACCGCGTAGAACGTGATCTGTACTGTGATACACCGGAACGCCTAACCTAGGCGCTACTTTCATAATGGTGTTCGTTCAATCCTCGCACGTGCCGGTCAGTATTATCTGAGCACCTTTCTTTCGAAGAGCAAGAACTTTTTCAGTTTGACCAGGACAGCTTCCAGGAAGGTCACATCTGTATCGACCATTCACTTCAACCATGCGCTTACATTTCTCTTCTCCAACAACCTCAGCACCCATGGCTTCAGCAATTTCTCGAAGTCGTGTTTCGTCTGCGCCACACTCACAGGCAATCATTCCAACCTTGCGTGTGTCCTCCGGGAATTCAACAGCCACTAGGACTCCACCCGTCGTCTTTGTCACAACATCTTTTTCTTGACCGCGTTTCCCCGTAAAAGGACCACCCAGAACGATCTCACCATGGCCCACTTCATAGCCGCCACAGCTTTCAATCAGTTTCTGAACTGGTGTTCCAATTGGAACATCAAGGAATACTCGACCTTCTCTTGCTTCAAGTACTTTACCGCCAACTGTTAAGTCTTTTGTAATAACAGGGCGTCTTTCTTCAATAGCGAGAGTGACATTTTTAAGTGTCTCTGTATTAGTTACAACAGCACCTGCTTTAAGCGGCAGTTCACCTGGTGCAAGTTCCACACCAAGAAGTTCACGAACAATCACACGCTCATCGCCTGCTGGGTAAATATCAGGCAGCAGTGAAATCTCTACGTTCGTCATTTCTCTTGCTTGTTTATGAAGTGCCACATAAGCTTGTTTGTACTTTGGCTTAATGGCAATGATGCCTTTTGAAGCACCTGTGATACCTACGACATATTGAAGGCCACGCAAAATTTGATCTGCAGATTCCTCCATGAATGTCACATTATGGTGAAGAATTGGTTCACATTCTGCTGCGTTGGCAATAATAACACCATCACCCAGCGAAACATCAAACTTCACATGTGCTGGGAATCCAGCACCACCTGCACCAACAATACCTGCTAGTCGGATGGCTTCTAAATGAGAATCCGTATTTTCAATTTTTATATATTCATCAGACTGAACTGAACTGCTTTCAATCTGAATCTCACCATCACTCACAACTTTGACTATACCGTCAACGCTTGAATGAATTCGAGCACCTAACCCTGATGGTTCGGCAATCAACTGTCCTCGCCGTACTTTTTCATCAACCGAAACGATGGGCTGACAAGGCGATCCGACATGTTGTTTAAGTGGAATACTTATCATAGTCGCTTGCCCCTTTCCTTTTACGTGAAACTATTAACGCAGGATACGTGCCAACTTTGATAATATAATGTCAAAATAAAAAACCACAAACTCCAAAAGCGTTGATAACACTTGAGTTAGTGGTTTTCTATTTTTCCGATTATATTTTTGTTTTTTGTTTCATGCTTTAAAATATGCAAATCATTCAATAAAAATATAACAAATTTCATATTTTCTTATTTTGAGCGTGTCATCGAACTCACCATTTTTATAAAACCGTCAGGAATTCGACACTTTTTTAACAATGTTTCGTATCTTGTCATCCTTACATTTATTAGTTATTTGAATAGTTGTAGACAGTTATATTGGAATAATTGATAACTTATTCGACTTTTGTCAAATAACTGACACGTGTCAGAATTCTGACACTGAGCAAATTTTCAATAGATTCACTCTAAATGAAAATTCACTCTAACGCCTGCAACAACCTAATTTCAATATAAAAAAAGCTCTGACATCATAGTCCGAGCTTCTATCGTTTTGAAGTAAATTTTTTAATATGCAAACCCAAACTATCAGAATGTTCAATTTAAGTTTCAATTTGATTTTTAATAACAGAAATCTAAACTTAAAGATCTCTACTTATTTATAGAGAATAGAAAAATGGAACCAAAATCGGAACCAACGTGCTAAGCAACACACCGTTTAGAAGAGATATTGGTACAATCTCCGGCCGAGTATTCTGTGAAATCACCGGTAGAGTTGTGTCCATCGATGTTGCAGCAGCCGGCGCTATGGTTGTATAGTCGTTTAGGTATTTCGCAATTATTGGAATAAAGATTACAGTCAGGACCATTCTAAATACATTAGACAAGAAGGCTACAGCCCCCATCTCAGCACTATCTAACTGTGTGAGCAAAACACCTGACAGACTTGACCAACCGAGGCCCGATGATATAGATAGACTCAAGTTCATGGGAAGCCTAAGTATAATACCACTAAGTACACCACCGAATAAACTGCCCATAATAGTACAGATCGGAATAATAATTAAAAATCCACCTTGGCCTTTAACCTGTCTTAATATGGCTCTATTCGAGCCAATTTCAAGTCCAACAAGAAACACGAGAAAACATAGAACCATTGTCGTTGAAGAGTTCACAGAAGCCATGAAAGACTCGGGAATAAACAAATACCCTGCAACTGCACCAATTGTAACAGCAGCAAATATACAAACTGTCATCATCGTCTATGATCCCTCCTCTCTTTATAAGAACTCATAGTGTACACCATTATGACACTAAATAACGTACATAGAACTGCGAAAGTAAACGCTTGTCCACTGATCTTAAACATATCAAATATTATGGACTCGTTCATTCCAATGGAAATGCCCATTGAAAAAAGCAACAACATGATACCAGTAAACTGCAGTCGTCCATTTAATACGCGTTGTGAGTCGGACATCTTTAAAACACACCCTAAGACAATCCCGCCTCCCAAACACAACAATATTGGCCACACATACACCCCTCCAGTCACCAATTATGGCGATCGTAATATTTAGTCCCCCGAAACATCTCATTAAGCCAAATATAGCACAATTTATATGATGAAAACAACACAATTGAACTAAAGAAAAATTACATATTCTTAACGATTTGCGAAAGCGTTCCCCCGCCTCATACGTCTATGTTTGAGGCGTGTCGAACTCTCAAAAAATACAAAAAAACTTACGTTAAAAAATAGACAAAGAGCGCAATCCGAAGATTGCGCTCTTTGTCTATTACTTCACCTATACAGTGATGCCATATAGCTCCATTTTATAATATAAAGTACTCCTAGGAATATTTAAAAACTTTGCAGCTTTGGCCTTCTTCCCACCAGCCTTATTAAGAGCTTTTAATATGGTTTCTTTCTCCATAAACTCTATTCGACTGTTTAGGTCAAGGTCATCGTCATCCTCATTAAAGCGCGGATGTGAATCTCCCATAATATACTTCGGTACGGAGTCAAGATCAATTCTGTTCCCCACACAAAGAACAGTCATGGATTCAACAATATTTTTCAACTCACGTATATTGCCTTTCCAAGTGTAGTTCTTTAGTGTTTCTATAACATCCTGATTTATAAATGGAATCTCCATTTTATTCTTCTTGCATATTTCCTTCAAGAAACTGTGAGCAAGAAGTTCTATATCTTCAACCCTGTCCCTTAGTGCAGGCAGAGTAAGCTGAATTACATTGAGTCTAAAGTATAAATCTTCTCTAAAAGTGCCTTCAGCAACCATTTGCTTTAAGTCTTTATTCGTTGCGGAGATTATACGGCAATTGACCTTTCGGTTTTTCTCTGCGCCGACCCTTCTCACTTCACTTTCTTGAAGCACTCGGAGTAGTTTTGCCTGCATGTGCATTGGTAAATCAGCAATCTCATCTAAGAACACAACACCGTTGTTTCCAAGCTCAAATATGCCCATTTTCCCTTTTTTACTGGCTCCGGTAAAAGCGCCTGCTTCGTAGCCGAAGAACTCACTTTCAAAGAGTTGGTCTGGTACAGCACTACAGTTAACTGGTATAAACAGCCCTTCACAATGACTTTCCTTATAAATAGCCCTTGCGAAAACTTCCTTACCCGTACCACTCTCACCATAGATCAATATACTGGCTGTTGATTTAGCCACCTTTTTTGATAAATCTATAGATGCCTGAATGGCTGGACTATTGCCTATAATTGTTCCAAAGACATTCTCGCCAATGGAATCGACCATTTTTTCAAGATAATGAACCGTTTCACTCACACGTGAAAGTTCCTCACTGAGTTGCTTCACCTCTGAAATATCCCGTTCTGATGAAATAGCACCAATAAACGTACCGTCATCAGCAAATAGTGGTATCGCACTAATAGCAACCTGATAATGCTCACGCGGTTCATGGCAAGCACTTTCGTGAGCCTTCTTGGTTTTGAGTACTTTAAGTATAAGCGCATCTTTAAAGTATGTTTCCAGTGGTTTTCCGATAACGTCGTTCGAAGACAGCTCATACAAGCTTTCAGATTTGCGATTCCATATAACCACATTCCCTGTCGCATCCACCACACAAACAGCTTCGTGCAGTGCATCTATAAAAATATGCAACCGTTCCCAAGACTCTTCCATCGTCATATAAAAATGATTCAGAATCTCTCGGTTTCGGATGACGCCACAAATTCGACCATTATTCAGAACAGGAACACGTCCCACTTTTTTTTGAATCATCAAATTTCTAGCCACCAATAAATTTTGGCCAGATTCAATGGTGATCATATTCTTTTTCATCTTCATCCAAACCGGTGTTTCCAATGACTCTGCATTATTAACAACGCTGGAAATATCAGTCTTTGTTATGATGCCAATAATTACTCCATCGCGGTCTGTAACAAAAACATCGTCCGTATTATTGCGCAACATAAACGTCAGCGCTTCATATATCGATCCTTGTTCATTGATTTTAACAATATCTTTCGACATTACATCTTCAACAAGTGGTTGTCGTATAAAAAACAAGTGAACCTCCTCATTTACTCTCTCGTGAACAGTTTAACGTATTTTAAACATAAGTCAAAACTTTACGGATTTTATTTTGCTATATCGATACAATGACACTCGACTAGTACAAAATGAGAACAATTACCGTTTTTACCAATTCTGTAGTTTTATATCTCTTTTCCTTCTATTATTAATGCAATAATTATGCCAAGTGTATTTTTGTACATAAAAAGACCACCAAACACAATTGTATTTGGTGGTCTTTGAATTAAACTCTATTATTAAATTCTATACAGGATAAATTTTTTGCTCTTTATCTGTGTAATCGCTGTCAATTTTGTATTTCTGAGCTTGTCTAAACTTGAAGTATTCTTCAGCAGGCTGTGGGAATAGTGCATATGACAATACATCTTCATCTGCCTCAAAGTACTCAGCCATTTTTCGCTTCTCTGATTCTAGAAGTGGAGAAAGTGTATCAGCCGGACGACAAGTTACAACATCTTCATCACCGATGATCTTATGAATAAATTCTTCCTTCATCGGAATCGTTGGACGGCCATACATACCTTTAACATATGCTTTAACTTCGTTTGGAACCATCTTATATCTTTCGCCTGTGATCACATTCAGAACAGCTTGTGTACCAACAATTTGACTTGTAGGTGTCACAAGTGGCGGATAACCAAGGTCTTCACGTACACGTGGTACTTCTTTTAATACTTCGTCGAACTTATCCATTGCATTTTGCATTGTAAGCTGAGAAACAAGGTTAGAAAGCATTCCACCTGGCACTTGGTAAATCAGTGTATTGATATCAACACCTAGAACCTTAGGATTTAGAAGACCTGACTCTAAAGACTTCTCACGAATTGGTGCGAAGTACTCAGCAATGTCATTTAGGACGTTCATATCAAGACCTGTTTCAAATTCAGAACCTATAAGTGTTGAAACCATTGATTCTGTTGGTGGCTGTGATGTACCCATTGAGAACGGTGAAATTGCCGTATCAATAATATCAACACCAGCTTCAATCGCCTTAAGGTATGTCATGCTCGCAAGACCACTTGTACAGTGTGAATGCATTTCAATTGGAACATCCACTGCTTTTTTAAGTGCA
>Ga0209379_10001320_pt1 | contig 16668 bp, 15 predicted proteins | sample tdDd001_FD_187124 | JGI IMG/M metagenome (GOLD analysis project Ga0209379, IMG submission 187124) | Marine sediment microbial communities from the Atlantic coast under amendment with organic carbon and nitrate - tdDd00.1 (SPAdes)... | ecosystem: Environmental > Aquatic > Marine > Coastal >...
AACCGATCACCTATTTCGGGAAATGCCCAAAAATGATCGGTTCAAAGCGAAATGAGTGATCGGTTAATCCCGAAATCTATGATCGGATAATACCGAAATGGGTGATCGGTTCAGGCCGAAGCATGCAGTGGTTAAATTTTTATTAAAGTACCGTACTTTTCGTAAAAAAAATAAATATTATTCCCACGCTAAAAACCCAAAAAAGCTAAATTCCCTCTTAATAAAAACATAGATTGTATACAATATATGGTATAAGTATGTTCGATTTTTAATCTTTGATTATTTTTCAAGTGCAACAAATAACTTTTACAACATGAGCAATTACAAAAACAACATAAGGTAAAACTATGTCTACTATTATAAAAAATGCTTTTAAGCCACGTAAATCAATAACAGCTGTTGCTGTTGGTACTGCGCTGATGCTTTTAGCGCCAAATGCTATGGCGGCAGATAGCTTTAACGGCGAAGTAAAAGGGGTTATTACAGATACTACTAATCAAGCAACAAGTGGCGCAGTAATAACTCTAAAACATAAAGGTAAAAATATTACTCGTACAATTACAACAGGCGAAGATGGCTCTTATAACCTAAGAAAGCTACCCGTTGGCGAATATCGCATGACTATCACTAAAGATGGTTTTAATACAATTGAAAAACGTGATTTAACAGTGACTGTTGGTGGCGCGATAATTTTTAATGGCGTTATGCTTTCAAGTGATAATACTGATGCAAATATTGAGCGTATTTCAATTACTGGATCAAGAATTAGCCGTGTTGATCTAGAGTCATCAACAGGTGGTATTGTTGTGACAGCAGGCGATTTAGAGAAAATGCCTGTTGAGGCTGGATTTGAAGCGATGGCATTGCTTGCACCAGGTACAACAAGTAATAGTGAATTTGATGGTGCCAGTATTGGTGGTAGCTCATCTGCTGAAAATGGTTATTATTTGAATGGTATTAATATCACCTCAATAAAAACCGGCATTGGCTCTATTGATATGCCGTGGGAAGCAATTTCACAAACTGAAATAAAATCGGGTGGTATTGATCCTGAATTTGGTGGTGCCCTAGGCGGCATTGTTAATGCTATCTCTAAATCTGGGTCAAATGAATTCGAATTTGGTGCCTATGGTCGTATAGATCCACAAGCCACTCGCAGCCATCATGATAATTTAATGAATAGTGATGCCAGTATTTATAGCAATACTGAGCAAGATGAAAGCACCTTTACTCGTGCTTCATTATGGGCTAGTGGCGCTTTAATTGAAGACAGCTTATTCTTCTATGCACTCTACTCTCCTCAGCAAAAAGATTATATCGATGCTCGCAATACCGTTTTACATGATGGTAAAACTACTTCAAACCGTTATTTTGGTAAACTAGATTGGTATATTAATGACGAGCACTCAATTGAATTTACAACCATAGGCTTTACTGAAAAAGGTAAAGGTACTAGCTATTTAAATGACTGGGACAGCCAGAAAGTTGGCGACGAAACAGGGAATTATGCAAGTCGTACCGGTGGTGATGTTTATGGTTTAAAATACACTGGCCTTATTAATGATGATATGTCGGTGGAAGTGATTGCTGGTCGAACTACCGATAAAACCTATAACGCAGTAGAAAATACAGATCCGTTAATTTGGTCACAGATGACAGGTTCTTGGAATATTATCTCTTCGCACACCGATGCTACCGTAAAAGAAAGTGAATTTATTCGTGACCAATTCCGCGTTGATTTTAACTGGATTTTAGATGATCACGATATCAAGATGGGTGTGGATTACACCAATATTTTAGTTGATTATGAGGCTCGTCCAAATGGTGTACCGGGTCGTGAAGGTTGGTGGGATGTTGGCTTTGCATGGGAGGGGCACGTTTCAGGCATACCAGCAGGAACACCTTATGTTAAACAGCGTATCCGTACTGACTTTACTGATTCAGAAGTAACATCAACGGCTTTATATATTCAAGATACTTGGAATGTCACAGACCAGTTGGTATTAAATCTAGGCCTTCGTTACGCAAATGTTTCAAATACGGTACCTGATGGCCGTAAATATGTCGATGTAAAAGGTCAAATCGCACCACGTATGCAAGCTATCTATGACCTAACAGGTGATGGTTCAACTAAGCTTTTTGCTACTTACGGACGTTACTATCAACCCGTATCAGCTAACATGAATATCACCCAAGGCGGTGCTCGTCGTGATGTGCACGAATACTACCTAATTGGTGATACTGATGCCAATGGTGAAGTGGTTATTTTACCTGATGGCTCACCTTCAACGGGTGACCATGTAAGTACCTATGTGGCACAAGATGGTTCTACTGAACCAGGGCTAAAAGCCAGCTCAAACCTAGAGTCTATGTATTCAGATGAAATCACCTTTGGCTTCGAGCAAGAGTTGCTTGATGGCGACATGTTTTTTGGCATGCGTGCTATTTATCGTGATTTAGGACGTTCCATTGAAGATACTGATTACTATGGGCCTGCATCAAAGTATTTCGAACAAAATGGTATTGATGCCCAAGTTATACCTGGCTATGTATTAGCAAACCCAGGCGAAGACTTTGAAATGCAATATGATTTTGATGGTGACGGTACGATTGATACCTTATTTATTCCAGCATCAGAATTAGGGTTGCCAACGGCAGAGCGTCAATATGGAGCATTAGAAACCACGTTATCAGGCGTGTATGCTGAAAACTTCCACTACAATGTTTCATATACTTGGTCACATGGTTGGGGCAATACCGAAGGTTTAGTCAGAACAGATAATGGCCAGGCCGATCCGGGTTGGACAACCTCTTATGATTACGCTGATTTAATGGATCACTCCAATGGTGATCTACCCAATGATCGTCGTCATGCGTTCAAGTTAAATGGTTATTACGATATTACTGACTCCTTGGTTTTTGGCTTTAATGCCCGTATTGCTTCAGGCATGCCTGTAAACAAATTTGGTATGCACCCTGAAGGCGTAGATAGCTGTGAAGCAGGTTCTGTATGGGAAGATTGTTACAGCAGATACTATGGTCATACTTCTTTCTATGATGAAGATGGTAACCCTGCACCGCGTGGTTCAGGTGGCAGAACAGACTGGACAAGTGAGCTAGACTTAAGCTTAGCTTATAACATTGAGTTAGGCGGTGGTGATTTAATGCTTAAAGCGACAGTTTATAATGCATTAAATTCAGATACACAAACGGCTGTTAACCAAACACGTACTATTGATACTGACGATGGTATAGCATTGAACCCTGATTGGAACAGAACGACGGGTAGACTTGGTGCTCGCTACGTTAGCTTTGAAGCAAGATATAGCTTCTAAGCACTGCTAGAAAATACCTAATCTCTACTAACAAAGCCGCTCTTTTGAGCGGTTTTTTTAACTTTATTTTATTGAATAGATCTGTACTTGAAAAACAAAGGTATACTGTATACAATCTTTATTTACTGTTAATATCAATAATAATAAAAACGGCAGACATTATATGAGCAACACCACCAGAACTCCTTTCCCCCCAGCTTTTTACGTTGCCAATACCATGGAAATATTTGAACGCTTAGCTTGGTATGGCATGTACACCTTACTGGCGAGTTATATTATGACGCCAGCCACTCAAGGCGGTTTAGGCCTTGGTAATACCGAGCGTGGTTTGATTATGGGTGTGGTGCCTTTTTTCTTATATTTATTTCCTGTCATTTCTGGGGCATTAGCTGACAGGTTTGGCTATAAAAAGATGTTTTTATTGTCATTTTGTTTAATGGCGCCAAGTTATTACTTTTTAGGTTATGCCGATAGCCTTACCAGCTTTCTCAGTATCTTTATGCTGATTGCCTTAGGCGCGGGCATTTTTAAGCCCGTTGTTATTGCCACCGTCAGCCTAAGTACCGATGATTCTAATCGTGGCTTAGGTTTTGGAATTTTCTACATGATGGTGAATATTGGCGGTTTTTTAGGGCCAGTGCTCGCACCAATTATCCAAAAGAATTATGGCTGGCAATGGGTATTCACCTTTGCCGCTATATGGATATCGATCAACTTTATTCCCGCGTTATTTTTCTATAAAGAGCCTAAATACCAAGCCAAAACAGGTGGTTTAAAACAAGTCTTCAAAGAGATGCAAGAAGTGCTAGGTAATTCCCGCCTAGCCTTACTAGTAGTGCCCTTATTAGTGCTGTTAGTTTCTTTTTATGCAGGCATTATCAACAACGGCAAATTAACGACCATAATTGCTGTGACCTTGATTATTTCTGCCATTATTTGGGATTTAATGGTGGCAAAAAGCGCACCAAGCAAAGGAAAAAAGGCTCCTTGGTACCTGCAGAAAATGCAAGTAGGTAATAAAGCCTTTATGGTGTATTTATTGATTTTAACTGGCTTTTGGACAGTATACTTACAAATATTTATCACTTTACCTGTATTTATTCGTGACTTTGTTGATACTACAGACATAGTCCACCTGTTACATAACCTCAGCCCTTGGTTACATGACACCTTAACTGCTATCAATATTGATACATTGAGCACAGAAATAAGTCGATTAAGTGAAAAGTTTGCCACGGTCGATTTGCATGCCAGTAAAGAAGGAGTTAATGAAATAGCCAAAACCTTATCGGCATTAGATATTAGAGTGCCCCGCAATGAACTCATCAGCACCTTTACGGCATTATCACAATCAGGCGAGCAATTAACTCAAGTCAGTACACATTACGCCAATCAATGGGCCAATGACTATCGTCAAATGAATCCAGCGACCATCTTAAGTTTAGATTTTTTGATGATTATTCTCTTTCAAGTAGTCATCAGCCGCTTTATTGATAAATTTAAAGCGTTGCCGACCTTAATTGCTGGTACGGCTATTTTATCCTTTGCCATGCTCATTGGCGGTTTTGCCCATGGCTTTATTTTTGGCGGTTTAATGGTTGCCACTTCGGTAATTATATTTGCTGTCGGCGAAATGACTGCTTCGCCGAAAAGCCAAGAATATGTTGCCTCGTTCGCCCCTAAAGACAAAGCCGCAATGTTTATGGGTTACTACTTTGTTTCGATGGCGCTAGGTAATTTATTTGGCGGTTTATTGTCTGGTTGGTTATATCAAGCGCTCGCCGTTAATTTATCAAACCCTTTACTAATGTGGGCTGTGATTGCCTTACTTGGTTTTGCCACCTGTGCAGCACTGTATATATTCAACCGCACCCTAGTTAGCGATATTGAGCAGCAACAAGCATTTCAACTGGCACAAGCGAATGAATAAGATGAGTAAAGCAATGAATCCATTAGCAAAATTAGACCAATGGCAGCCTAAGACAACTCAAGAAAATTATTTAACCATAAACACCCTTGAGTGCCATACAGGTGGCGAGCCTTTGCGTGTTATCACCAGTGGTTTTCCCGAACTAAAAGGCGAGACTATTTTAGCTAAAAGGCGAGACTGCCAACAAAATCATGATGAACTACGTCGTGCTTTGATGTTTGAACCCCGTGGTCATGCTGATATGTATGGCGCTATTATCACTCAAGCTGAAAGGACTAACAGTCACTTTGGCGCTATTTTCATTCACAATGAAGGTTACTCTACCATGTGTGGTCATGCGGTAATTGCCCTTGCTAAGTGTGCCGTAGAGTCTGGTGTTGTCGAGCAAACAGGTGACGTTACTGACGTTATTATTGATGTACCGTGTGGGCAAATTCATGCCCAAGCCTTTGCGCAAGATAAATCCAAACCCAATATCATTACCCAAGTAAGTTTTAATTCTGTCCCCTCTTTTGTTTATTCAACAAAGCAAATCATTGAGGTTGAAGATATAGGCAAAGTGCATTTTGATATTGCCTTTGGCGGGGCTTTTTATGCCTATGTGCAGGCATCAAGTTTAGGGTTAACACTTAACCCCGCTCAGCAAGATAAATTGATTGCTTATGGCCGAAAAATCAAACAGGCCATCATGGAAAAGATGACAGTGACTCATCCGTTTGAAGAGGATTTAAGCTTTTTGTATGGCGTTATTTTTGTTGATGAAAATCGAAAAAACTATCTAGCAGATAAAAATATCCACAGCCGCAACGTTTGTATTTTTGCTGATGGTGAACTAGACCGAAGCCCTACCGGTAGCGGTGTTAGTGGTCGCATAGCCTTACATGTTGCTAAATCAGAACAACCATTACAACAAGCCATAACGATTGAAAGTATTTTGGGCAGTCAATTTAGCGTAAAAGCCATTGAAAAGCTCAATTACGGCACGAATGAACAAAGTTATGATGCGGTGATAGCACAAGTGACTGGGGAAGCATTTATTTGCGGCAAAGCTCAATGGTTAATTAACCAAGACGATCCTTTAAAGCATGGTTTTTTACTAAGGTAATCAGATGAAAATAAACACATTACGTCAACAAGTGCTTAAGCAAGCACAAAGTGCCATCATTATTTTTAGTGATATCAATATTCGCTATTTATCAGGATTTTCTGGTCATGCTGCGACTATTTTAGTAACAGATAAGGTCAATTATCTAATCACTGATTATCGATATTTCGAACAAGCCAAAACACAAGCCAGTGGCTTTAAAGTTATTTGTCGTGATCGCGCTAACCAAAGCTTAGCGGCACTGTTAAGTGAATTACTAAACCAAGAAAATTGCCAAACACTCTTTTTTGAAAGCGATCATATCAGTGCTTACCAATGGCAAGAGATGTCTACTGAGTTTGAGCAAGAAACAAATATTTCAACAATGTCACCATTAACAGGTGCCGTTGAAAGCTTAAGAGTTATCAAATCAGCTCAAGAAATAGGTCACATCAAACAAGCAGCAGCCATTGCCGATCAAGCACTAACTAATATTTTGCCATTCATTAAAGCGGGTATTACTGAGCGCGAGCTAGCTAATGAACTAGATTATCAAATGGCAAAGCTTGGCTCAGAAGAATTATCTTTTGCTACTATTTTAGGTTTTGGCGAGCGAAGCGCCCTGCCCCATGGTATTCCTTCAAATCGCGCGCTAAAACAAGGTGATTTGATCTTAATTGACTTTGGTGCTGTGGTTAACGGTTATCGCTCAGACATGACCCGAACCTTTGTTTTTGGTAGAGCTGATGCTAAGCAACGTCATATTTATCAATTAGTAAAAAGTGCACAGCAGGCTGCTATTGATGCGATAGCAGCGGGCGTGAGTGGCGAGTATTTATATCAACAATCTGCCAACATTTTACTCAATAGTGACTATAGCAATTATGCGGGGGAAGGCTTAGGCCATGGTGTGGGTTTGCAATTACACGAACAGCCTTTTATTGGTCATGACTGTAAAACCACTATCCAGCAAGGTTGTGTAATTACCATAGAACCGGGCATTTATATTCCTGACTGGGGCGGTATTCGTATTGAAGATGACGTGGTATTAACCGAGCAAGGTTTAGAGATATTAACGCAATCGCCAAAGCACTTAATTGAACTTTAAATTTTTACCTGTAATTTTAAGAAAAAAGCCATGAAAATTATTAGCACAGAACAAGTGCAAAGCAGTTTACGCTTTGCAGAATTAATTCCACTACTAAAAGAAAGTTTTAGTAAGCCTTTTCATATGCCACAGCGGCAAGTTCACCTTCTTACACCTGAGGATAAAAGCCAACATGATGCCTTTGCCTTGCTTCCTTCTTGGAATGATGAGGTTATTGGAAATAAAATGTTTACTTATTTTCCTGATAACAGCGCTAAGCACGACTTACCCGGATTATTTTCTAAAATCATGCTGTTTCGCCGAGAAACTGGCGAGCCTTTAGCCCTAGTTGATGGCACAAGTGTCACCTATTGGCGCACCGCTGCTATTTCTGCACTGGCCAGCCAATTATTATCACGACAAGATAGCCAGCACTTAATGTTATTTGGCACAGGCAACCTAGCCGCTTATTTATTACATGCCCATATCAGCGTTCGCGATCTTAAAAAAGTAACCATTTGGGGTAGAAGCGCCAGCAAAGTTCAGCAGCTTATTCATGAATTTAGTCACTTGTATCCAAATATCAGCTTTTATACCAGTTTAGATGTTAATCAAGAAATTCCCCATGTTGATATTATTTGCTGTGCAACCGCCTCAAAAGTGCCGCTATTTGATGGTGAATTAGTGAGTAATGGTTGTCATATTGATTGTTTAGGTAATCACATGCCTGATGCTAGAGAGTGCGATTCTGTCACTGTTACAAAAGCACGAGTATTTGTTGATAGCAGGGCAAATACTTTAAATGAAGCGGGTGAATTACTTCTTCCTATTGAAGAAGGTGTTTTCAATGCTGATGATATTGTTGGTGAGTTGGCTGATATGTGTAAGCAACCTGAGATTTTGCGTCAATCAGCGAATGAAATTACTTTGTTCAAATCAGTAGGCACAGCCGTTAGTGACTTGGTAGCCGCTTATTTGGTTTATCAAAAAGTTAATACAAAAATTTATTCAAATTAAAATCAATAGTACAGCCACTACCAGCATCAATGATTCGCTTGGTTTCACCACTTTGCTGAAATGCTATTAACGCCAAATTAATGTCATCAATTAACGAATGCCATTGGGAATATTTATTACTAATGGCAAAATATAAATAGTTATACTTTAGCGCAGGCTGTACTTGCACGCTAATATCTAACAAAGCCTTTTTATTGGCATTTGATAAATTTGAATTATTCACGCTGTAATTGAATACCTTAGGGTCACCAATAATAAAGTCTACTCGTTTTGCCGCCAATAGTTTCATCAGCTGTAACTCGTCAACGGCTTGAATAACATCGAACAAGTTTGCATCCATCATGGAATCAAATTCAGGGGTGTTTTGATAACCTCTTACCACACCAATAACTTTACCTTTAAGGTTACTTAAGTCGCTTTTTAATTCAAAATCATAACCTTGCCGTTTTAATAATGCTATTTCTCCACCCGGAAATTGATTAGAAAGCTCCAATAGCTCTCGGCGATTAGTATGGGGTATTACGTCAGAGGGTGCCGAGCTTTCAATAAAATACTCTGGAAACAAAATATCAACTTTTCCTTGCTCAACCAGCTTCACCGATCTTGCCCACGGAAAAAACTGAATATTCACTTGATAGCCTTTGCTCGTTAACAGCGCAATAGCAAATTGAAAGACCCAACCTTTATTGCACAAATCTTCACTGATATAAGGTGGCCAATTTAAGGTTGCTAAGGTCAACACCTTATCTGATTCACTATTAAACCGATAGCCTTCCGGTGTTTTTTCCCCTTGAATTACATAGTGTTTTCCTTGGTAACTATATTGCACTTGCAACAAGTTATCTTTTTGCTCCGCATAAGCAAACGTTGATAAAAGCAAACTAAAGCTAACCAGTAAGGCATAAGGTTTTATTATTCTAATCATCATTATTAGCCTACAAAAACTTGTGAAAATGAAAACACATTAACATAATCTAAATCACTACTATGAGCTTCAATTAGCTGCAACCATATCGGCAGGAAAATATAATTAAAAGGCTAAATTTTAACAGCTTGAGTGTTCATATCAGTTACAGAAAAAAAGGAATAAAAGGTACTTTAACTATAGCGGTTAGTGATAATTATGCCATTATCGAGAGAAGAGTTTAAAACCACGTTAGTGCAGCTAGAGATTATTATTCTTTTTATTTCAACCCGATGTATTCTAATAAAACCTATTCTTTGCGCCTATTCCACCTTAAAAACCTGTTTAATGACAGTAAACGAAACTTTTTCCTTCTTTCCGCCGCCTAAGAAGAAATATTATAGTTAACGTATTGAGTAAGTTGGTTTTATATCGTAAGGTTTGGAACATTAAAAAGGAAATAAGGAAGAAATCATCATTTAAATGAGGATTTTTTCCCGTTAAAAAAGCTGCTATGTTCCCATTGCAGCATCAAAATATGGAGATTACTAACTAGATGACATCTTTCAATATAAATTACCCTCACCAAGATGAAGGTCAACAAACTTTAGCTATCGAGTCAGGCCAAATTTTGTTTATGGTCGGACCTAATGGAACTGGGAAGTCAACACTAATGCACAGATTTACCAATCAAAATCGTGGTAATGTGCGAAGAATAACAGCACATAGACAAGTATGGTTTAATTCTGACTCTGTTGATATAACACCAGCATCGCGAATACAAACAGAGCAAAATATAATCAGTATAGATAGTCAAGAACAATCGCGTTGGAAAGATGATTATGCGCAACAGCGATCTCAAGCAACAATATTTGATTTAATAGACTCAGAAAATATAGATGCAAGAAAAATAGCAGATGCAGCTCGAAATGGTGAAATGGAAGTTGTAGCCTCACTTGCTTTGAATCAAGCGCCTGTCGCCATGATGAATGATATCCTAAGGATATCGAACTTGCACTTCCAAATATCTATTGATGCAGCAAGCAAATTAATGGCAACTAGAGAGGGTTATCCACCTTTTAGTATTGCCCAACTTTCTGATGGTGAACGGAATGCACTTTTAATTATTTCCAATGTACTAACAGCTAAAGAAAACACTTTAATATTACTCGATGAACCAGAAAGACATTTACATCGTGCAATTGTTTCCCCTTTAATCAGCACCTTGCTTGCATACAGAAGTGATTGTGCATTCGTTATTTCAACACATGATGTAACTCTCCCTCATGATCAGGAGAAAAGTTCAGCGTTATTATTAAGAAAGTATAACCATCAACCAAAGTCTTGGTTAGTGGACTACATTCCTTCAGTTGAGGGACTTGATGAAGAAGTCGCAACAGCTGTTCTAGGTTCTCGAAGAGTTTTACTTTTTGTTGAGGGACAAATATCGAGTTTAGATATTCAACTTTATCAAATACTTTACCCTAGGGTTTCTATAAAACCATTAGGTAGTTGTGTGGACGTTGAGCGTGTTGTTAAAGGTATTAGGGAGTCAGCCCAAAACCACTGGGTTACTGCATTTGGCATCATAGACCGTGATAATAGATCTGATGATGAATGTAGCCAATTAAATGATGAAGGTGTTATACCACTGAATCAATATTCTATAGAGTCATTGTATTATCATCCGTCTGTAATCAGATCAATATTACAAAGGGTTGCAACTGTAAATGAGATTGACCCAGAACAGACATTTCAAGAAATTACTGATGCTGTAATAAACTCAATCAATCCTCATAAAACCAGAATGGCAGCAAGATTAGTACAAAGAAAGATTAAGGATAATCTCTCCCGCCAAGCCCCTGATTACAGGGCTATAATGGGAGGGAACGTCAACATTGAATTTTCAACTGGTACAATTTTTAGTGAAGAGTTACAACTAATAGATACATTTATAGAAACAAGGGATATAGAAAGCTTAATATCTAGGTACCCAGTCAGAGAGACCCCTGTTTTAGCTGCAATATCACAGGGGGCACTTTTTACATCTAAAGAAAAATATGAACAAGCGGTTAGAAAAATGATAGTAGAGTCTGAAGCTAATTTAGAACTGCTAAGGGCTTTACTTTCTCCAGTAACTGAACGAGTAACAGGAACATAACAAGTCGTTTAAAAGGTCAAAAAACAATTGGCTTTTGCTCCTGCGTCACTTATTTTAACCAACTAATTATTTGCCCATTATTAGGGCTTTAGAAATCAGAGGGAACTATGATTAAAAAATTAACTTTAATGTTTGCATTAACTTTTTCAGGAAACTTATTAGCGAATGATGAAGCGCATTTTGAAGCTGCTTTAGCTGTGATTGCAATGCCTCAAGGCGAAAAGCTTGAAGAAATGGTACAGGGAGTTGTTAATCAACACATCAGTGCTAACCCATCAATAAGACCAATAAAAAAAGCCTTTGAAATATTTTATAGAGAAACATTTCAATCCGATGAATTTATCAATGGATTGGCTAAGATTCAAATGGAATTGTTTTCATATGAAGAGCTTCTAGAAATAAAAAAAATGATGAGCTTACCAATTTTTAAAAAATACGAAGAAGTAATGCCAAGCTTTATTACAAAAAACATGCAGCTAGGTCAGCAAGTTGTCAAGGCAAATCAAAGTCGATTAAAGGAACTTGTTGAGGCTGAACATAAAAGAATAGAAAAACTTCAAGAACTAGATAAACAAATGAACCTAACGGGATCGGAGCAATAGTTTCTGACAAGTCGTTTAAAAGGACAAAAAAAAGTTGGCTTCTGCTCCTTCGTCGCTAATTTTAGCCAACAATTTTTCGCCTGTTAATTAGGCGTTAGAAGTTTTAATCACCGACATGGAGTTCATGTGAACAAATACCTATTAATTATCTCTATTGCTATTTCATCGTTTAGCATTCAAGCTTCAAACTTGATCAATGATGAACGAGTTACAGATCAAAAAAGCTGCTTTACTTGGATTTTTACTGATTACGCTTCGTGGCGTAATGGCATGGAGAAAAAATTCAAAAGGAAAATAATATCAGAGGAAAAGCTTCAACAAGCTTTGACTCGATTTGATTCACGTTTCGGTAAAGAAAAATTCGATTTTTATCAGAGTAATTTATCTTGTTCTACTTTTAAGTATCTTGTCGATGGAAATACTGTGAATGGCTATGTGATAAAGCCTAAATTATCGAAAGGTAAATTGCCTGTATTAATTTATAACCGTGGTGGCAATGGTAACTTTAGTGGTGTTGTTTTCGGCTCAATGATGCATAACTTATTTCCTATTGCTAACGAAGGTTTTGTTATTATCGGAAGTCAATATCGTGGAACTTTTACCACAAATCCTTCTGCCCACGATGAATTTGGTGGAAATGATGTCAACGATGTAACTGCATTATTAGATTACATCCCAAGTATTGAGGGTGCCGATGAACAACGTATTGGAATGTTTGGTGCAAGTCGTGGAGGTATGCAAACTCATTTAGCCATGAGGAAAGTAAAAAATATAAAAGCTATAGCAACTATTGCGGGTAATTCTGATTTGTTAAAAGGCTTAAGTTATCGCCCTGAAATGGAAAAAGTATTTAAGCACCGAATTCCTGATTATGAAAAAAACAAGGTAACAGAACTGGAAAATCGTTCAGTATTAAACTGGGTAACTGATTTGTCCCCAAATGTTCCTATTTTACTTCTACATGGCACTAACGATAAGCGTGTATCAGTTAATCACTCAATTGATTTAGCAGCGGCGTTATCAAAAAACAATATTCCACATAAACTTGTTTTATATCCAGACGATAATCATGGTTTAATAAAAAATAAAGAAAAAGCGAATAAAGAGCTAGTTAGTTGGTTTCTAAAGTACCTATAAAAACTCCTAACAAGGCAATTATACGAACAAAAAACAGTTGGCTTTTTGTGGCGTTGTACGCACAATGGAATTGCGATGAATTCAAAAATAGTCAAAATATTAACTTTCTGTTTGTTAGTATTGTTTTTTGGTAAAAACATATACTTTGATTTTTTTAAAGAGTCACCTAAAGACTCACTAAAAAATCAAGTTGAAGATTATTTTATAGAGGATGATGATAAAGCTAAGCTGGTTTGGTTTGATGCTCAAGGCAAAACAATTTCACTCGCTATAGAAATATCAGGTATCCATTTCAGCCCTACTGACAAGCAAGTTTTAAAACAGAATTCCAGAAACTATATTGTTCAAAAAGTTTGCCGCAACCCTGCATTAAGGCAATTCATTGAGACCGGAAATTATGTATCCGTTGATATACGCACCAATAATGGATTCACTGAACATTTGCAAAATATAGGTATGTCCAAGGGTAAGTGCGTATAAGTAAGTATATTAAGTGACGGGACTGCAAAAGTTTGGCTCGGTTCCGCCTCGCTACACAGTTTAGCCAAGCATTATCAGTCCCTTACAGGGGCGTTAGCTGTACTAAATAAATTGGAGTCTTAATGAAGATTGAAGTATTAGATAATCCAGACCAAGAAGTAATCGATTATCTAGATAAAAAAATTGCTGATTTCAACTGGGATAATTGGGAGGTTAGTGAAAGACTTCCTCTAGCAGTACAAATTAAAAATGATCAGGGGAAAATTATTGCTGGCGCGGCAGGTAGAACATTTGGCGATTGGTTATTATTAAGTACATTGTGGGTCTCAGATGAATTAAGAGGTCAAGATATAGGTAGCAAAATTTTAAAACAAATTGAAGACTCAGGTAAAAAACGAGGGTGTATTAAATGCCTTTTGGACACACTAAATTTCCAAGCAATGCCATTTTACGAAAAGCATGGTTATAAAACACAGTGGATTCAACAAGGGTATCCTAAAACAGGCTGTAAATATTTTATGGTCAAAGAGTTATAGAAAAGCTTTATTTGTAGTACTGCTAACAAGTCACTTAAAAGAACAATATAACCGTTGGTTTTGCTCCTTCGTCGCTAATTTTAGCCAACAATTTTTAGCCTCTTATTGAGGCGTTAGTTTTACAAGGAAAATACGATGTATAAATCAATTATTGTTTTAATTTGCTTCATTTCATTCTCTGCAATTTCAGTAGAAAATAAGGGCGATTCCATAACCGATCAGCTTCAGCAAATATTAGATCATCAATTGCAATTAAAGGTTGATATGATGACTGACCCTCGAATGATTGAAGCCAAGGCAAAATTTGCACGTAAGCTCTTTGATGAACTATTAAAGCAAGGTTTTACGGAAGAACAAGCATTAATAATAGTAAGTGGTTCGTTTTCGGTGAAAGAGTAAAACTAACAAGTATATTAATCAGGACAAAATACAGTTGGCTGTGTTTCGTTCCTCAACAATTTTAGCCAACTATTACTTAGCCGTTTATTGCGGCGTTATATGCCTAAGGAAGCATGGATGAAATTTTTAAACATTGTACTTTTAACTATTATCTCTTTTTCAGGGATGGCTAATACTAATAATGATTTTGAAAGTGTAACAGTAGGGCTAAAAATTTCTAAGCCCTCGGATTGGCAATTTGTTTCTGCACAGGAAAATTTAGAAAATTTAAAAAGAGTTGAACATGGTAGCCCTGAGTTCAAAAAGTTAATGCTTAAACACACTACAGCTCCGTTAGTAGCAATGGCTAAGTACGCCGAACCTTTTGATGATCTAAACCCAAGTATTAAAGTTAACCTTAAACCATTAGGGAATTTGGATGGTAATAATCCAAGTCAAATTTTAAACCTTATACTTCCTCAATTTAAAAAATCATTTCAAGATTTTGAATTAATTCAAGAGCCAGTTGAAACAAAAGTTGCTGACTTAAAAGCATCTTACATGCGATTAAATTATTCTCTTTCTATACCTGATGGCCGTAGTTTTCCAACAACATCTGAACTGTGGATTGTGCCCAGAGGTGACTTTTTCTTTATGATTGGTTCGGGTACGCGTCAAGATGAGGCAACAGGAACTAGAAAAGAGATACAAGAAATATTAAACACACTTGTTTTGAGCAAGTAGGCATATAACAAACAATTAAAGCAGGACTTTGTAGTTTGCTCGGTTCCGCTCGCTTCACATTTTAGCAAACTATTTTCAGCCCCTTATACGAGCGTTAGGAGATTTTCGGTGATTTCATACCAATCGACAGCCGACCTTCATTTGTCGGCAGATATTACATTCAAAAATATGCGCGCATATTATGAACACTATTCTGTAGATTGGGATCAGTCAAAGATACATGAACAAATTGTTGATTTAGAAAATTGGGATATTCTTTACAACGCTTCGGTCGTGGGGGCAATTCGTTTAGCCTTTGATCATGATGAGTGCTATATCCGAGATATACAGGTTAGTGAGAAATTTCAAAACAATGGTATAGGAGCAGCTGCACTAGCAGAGTGTGAACGATTAGCAATTAAAGCTGGTGTAGGTCAACTTAGGCTGCGAGTTTTCAAAATTAGCCCTGCATTTCATCTATACATGAGGAACGGCTTTGAAGTAGATAAAGAAGAAGACAAGTTCTTCTATATGTCGAGAAAAATATCCTAACAAGCTGTTAAATAATGACAAAATACAGTTGGCTTTTTCTCCTTCGTCGCTTATTCTAGCCAACTATATTTTGCCCAGTAACAGGGTGTTATACATACAAGGAGTGTACATCATGAAAAGGTTACTAATTATTGTTCCATTCATTTTTCAAATTCAAGGTTGTAATGATGCAAGTGCTACATCACCTGTTCCAGCCGTTGAGTATGAAATATTGCATGAAGCGCATTACAATGAATATGCAGACTCTACAAACAAAAGCTTTACTGTTATAAAAAGTCAAACCGCTTATAAAAATGAGCTACTTAAAAGAACAAGTGAAACGGTTAAAGCAGTAAACTTTGAGGAAGAAACCATTGTATTAATTGATATGGGGACTAGAAGTTCCGGTGGTTATGCTATTGATATTCAATCTTTTACTGAAGAAAATGATTATATTAGGGCTAAAGTTCTTCTAACTGTACCTGGAGATAACTGTGTTACAACGCAAGGTCTCACAAACCCTTTTAAACTAATTAAGTTAAAAACAACAAAAGATGTATTAGTAACCGAAGAATTAAGTATTTCTAGTTGCTAGTATGTATAACAAGCTAATAAACAAGGGCAATACCGTTGGCTTTTGCTTATATGGACTCCTCGTATTGTACAAGAAAAAACTTTTAAAATTTTAGATGCGTGCTTATATTCGGGCTCATAATGGGAAGCTATCCCGGCCACCTCGATGTATTCGCACCTTCATGCCTAT
>Ga0209379_10001324_pt1 | contig 16605 bp, 15 predicted proteins | sample tdDd001_FD_187124 | JGI IMG/M metagenome (GOLD analysis project Ga0209379, IMG submission 187124) | Marine sediment microbial communities from the Atlantic coast under amendment with organic carbon and nitrate - tdDd00.1 (SPAdes)... | ecosystem: Environmental > Aquatic > Marine > Coastal >...
CTTCTTGTTTTATTAAAATACTGACCATAGATTGTATCAAACCCTATATCATTACCACCTAGAGATATTCCTCCCTCAGACGTTGAGTCTGTTCTGAAGTTCATCCTTACCTTGGTATCATATCTTGCTCCAAGGTTTAACTTTTCTGTAGCCTTATAGTTGGCACCAAATGAGAATCCATATCCCCATGCACTTCTTTCTGCATCCATACTTGCATAGATACTTTCAGGAGCTATTCCACCTAAATCTCCTCCTTGGTTGTCACCTTTTAAGTAAGCCTCTAATTCTCTACTACCATAGATTCCCCTTGCTGCTGCCGATACAGAAAGGTCTTCAGTTACAAACCATGCTCTACCAAGAGTTGCCTGTACATACTTGTTTGATCCCTTAGCGAACTCATTTCCATCTAGTTCATATGTCGGTAAAAACGGTGAACCACTAGGATTAAAGATCCCGTTAATCCCTCCCACAACTTTATCCATTGTAGGTACTCCGTCCTCATAGTCAAACTCTGCTCCACCGGCAAGTCCGCCAAAGGTAAAGTATATAGCTCTGTCATCATTTTTATCCACATACATGATATTTGGTACCAGGTCAAATGAATCAGCTTCATAGTCCTTTCCATTTGATTCCATCTTCTGGTTACCCATAGCTCCGCTGACACCTACCTGAAAGTATCTACCATTTTCTATCTGCATAAGCCCGGCAGGATTGTAGTACGCAGATGTCCCCGGGTTTATTGCTCCGTTTAATGCAGGATTGGCATTATACTCTGGTGTGTAGTTCTGGATGTGATCTACCGATGCTCCAAAACTTGTAGCTGTCATAGCGAGCATAAATGCTCCTATTCCTATTTTTCTCAGTTTCATTTTCATTTCTCCCTTATATATTAACTTTTTTAAAATTACATACGTTTCATTACTGATGTAATTTATCATTTTCACGTAACTTTTACAACGAGAACAGGTGTTTTTTAAGTTACTTTTAAGGGTTGGCATCTCGAAGTTTTACCACCATATCCCCTGTAATTAAAGGCTATTCCTTGATATTTATACCTTATTTTTCTTTTTATCCTCACAACGTCATCTGTCATTTTAAATGATCATTTTTTGTTTTATAACACAACAAGAAAAGATGTTGTTCCTCACTTTGCCATAAATCAATGATATTAATGATTTTGATTTATGCTACTCAGTTAATGAATTAACTGAGCTTCAATACATCTGAAAATTTATAATTTCCTTCACCTAAAGGTGTAAATTCATCATAGTCGCCACAAATTTCTCCGCTTCATTCAAAAGTATAAAAAAAAGGAAGGCATAAGCCTTCCTTAAGTAATTAAAATTTCTTTGTCATAGATACTCCAACTGCTGTTATCTCTTTATCATAGCTTGCATTATCTAAACCATACTCTTTACTATAGTGAGTCCCCTCTGCTGAATCATACCAGTAGTGGTTCATCGATACTACCCATTCTGTAGTTTCATTTGGTCTGTATTTGATACCTGTACCCAGCATAAATGAATCCAGAGCATACTCGATATCTGAGTATGTTTCCTCATCTGCACCTGTTACAGCATAGTTAGCTCCCAGCATCCATGCAACTTTAGAGTTTATCCAGTACTCAGATCCTAGAGATACCTCCCAGCCATTATCGTATTCACCCTTAGTATAGTCATCATCAATCTTTGCATCTTTATTAAAGTAGTAGTTTCCACCTACGTATGTTGTCCATCTCTCTGTCATCTTATACGACGCTCCCAGAGCTAGTATAGCAGGCAGGTCTCTTCTGCTTTTTGTACCGTCAGCATACTGTCCATAGATAGACGAGAATCCCATTTTCGTTATATATAGATCAGCAAATTTCTCAGAAGCATCTGCTTCAAAGTTCATATTAACTCTTGTATCATATCTCATACCTATATTTAATTTTTCTGTAGCTGCATAGTTCAGGCCAAATACTCCACCATATCCCCATGCTGTTCTCTCAGAATCTATATTAGCGTCTATATCTTTGTCAGGAAGAGAACCTAAAGGTGTATTTACTACTCCTGTATTTCCTTTCAGGTTAGCTTTTAACTCTCTTGAGCCATATACTACCCTACCTGCTGCTGATACAGATACCTTCTCTGTGATAAACCATGCTCTTCCCAGGGTAGACTGAATATATGCATTAGATCCTTCTGCATAGTTCTCAGAGATATTAGCATCTGTAAAAAATGGTGACCTGTTAAAGTTGTCTTCCATCACTGCTACACCTGCTACTCCGTTTTTATATTCCAGTTCTCCACCACCAGCAATACCACCTAGAGTCCAGTAGTATGCTCTCTTATCATTCTTATTTATATACGCCATATTAGGAACTACATCCATCAGATCTGAATCATATGTTTCCCCTCCATAACTCATCTCTTCAGTACCAAAAGCTGCCTGAGCTCCTATCTGGAAGTAACTTCCGTTTTCTATCTGCATCAGTCCTGCCGGGTTATAATATACAGATGTTCCTGCGCTTATTGCACCCTGCTGTGCCGGGTTAGCATTATATTCCGGTGTATAGTTTTGAATATGGTCTATAGAAGCTCCATATGTGATTCCTGAAATTGCAAGTAGTAATGCCCCTAACTTTATCTTATTTAAACTCATCTCTTTCTTTTCTCCTTTTATTGCCCCAATTATAAAATTACACTATTAATCTTACCTGTGTAATATAACAAGTGTTTTTTAAAGAATGATTAAAATAAGATTAATTTTTTTTAATATTTTAAGTTTCAAAAACTTTTCTATCCCAACATTCTCTTTTGAAGTTCTATTAACAATAAAGATACGTCAAAATATTACCAAACCTTAAATATTAGTATTTCCTTAAGTGTTTCTTTAGTTCTTAATAAAAAAGCACAGACTTTTAGTCTGTGCCTGTTATTTTTTTCATCTTTTAGAATACTTGATAAAATCAAAGCCTTCTAATTTTTCTTCCTCTGCACTTTCCCAGCCTGTGAAGTCTACCTCTGGAAAGTATGTATCTCCACTATAGCTGCCCTTTATGTGAGATATATACATAGTATCCACAAGAGGAAGAACCTCCCTGTATATAGCTCCTCCCCCTATAAAGAAGATCTCCTTATGGAATACACTGGCTTTCCTGAGAGCCGCATCTATACTATGAAATACAAATACTCCTTCGGGAGCTTGATAATCTTTATTTCTTGTTATAACCATATTGATTCTGTTAGGAAGAGCTTTCCCTATACTTTCCAGGGTTTTTCTTCCCATGATTACGATATTCCCTGTGGTTACCTCTCTAAATTTTTTAAGGTCTCCTGGTATCCTCCACGGAAGATCATTCCCGTTTCCTATAAGTCTGTTTTCATCATAAGCTACAATTAAATTAATAATAAAGATCCCTCCCTCCTGACCTTACTCTGTCAAGTTTCTCCTTTAAGGTGGATTTTACATTATCTGTCAGGTTGCTGCTTTCGATCTCACTCAGAATCAGGTCGTAACCTACTCTTTTAGTTTCATCACTTGCATAGTCTTCTAGGTATTCTGCAAGAGTCAGTACTGCATTTGGAGTACAGTAGTGATGGATAAATCCAGGCTTACTAAACTCCATAAAGTGCTCCCCTGTACGTCCTAGTCTATAACATGCTGTACAAAATGACGGAGTAAATCCATTTGACATAAGTTCCCTCATTACTTCATCTAGTGATCTACTGTCCCCGATCTTAAACTGCTCCCTATCCAGTTCCTGCTCATCTTCATTCTTCTTTTTACTATATGCCTGCAGCTCTATCTGAGTTCCTGCATCTATCTGGGATACTCCCAGCTCCATACACTCTCTACGCAGCTCTGCAGTCTCTCTCGCTGTAAGGATGAGACCTGTATATGGTACTGCCAGTCTTAAGATAGCTATTATTCTTTTTAGCTCCATATCTCCTACCATGTATTCAGGGTCTCTCACAGCACCTGTAGCTTCATTTAGTCTGGGGAATGATATCGTATGAGGCCCTACTCCAAATTCTGATTCCAGATGCTTTACATGCTGCATTAACCCCATTACTTCAAACTTCCACTTATATAATCCAAATAATGCTCCTATTCCCACATCATCAAGACCGGCTCTCATAGCTCTTGTAAGACCAAATAATCTCCACTTAAAGTTAGATTTCTCTCCCCTTGGATGTACTTTTTTATAGGTCTGCTCATGATAAGTTTCCTGGAAGATCTGATACGTTCCTATGTCACCTTCCTTTACTATCTTATACTCCTCCTCACTTAAAGGAGATGCATTTATATTTACCCTTCTTATCTCTCCATTTCCTTTTTTGATAGTGTATGCTTTTTTCACCGTATCTCTTATATATTCAGGAGTATAGTCAGGGTGAGTTCCATATACCATTATTAGTCTTTTATGACCTTCATCAACAAGGGCACCTACTTCACATGACAGCTCATCCATATTCAGTGTCTTTCTCCCTATCTGATTATCCACTTTAAATCCGCAGTATGTACATGAGTTAGTACACTTATTCCCCAGATACAGTGGTGCAAATAGTACCACTCTGTTCCCATATACCCTCTTTTTTATTGAGCTTGCTAAGTTAAATATCTCATCTACTCTGTCCTTTGATTCACTGTTTAAAAGTATAGCTACATCCTCTAAAGACAGCTCCTTCTGCTCAGCTGCTTTTCCCATTACTCTGTCAAACTCTTCCCTGCTGGGATTTCTTGTTGCCTCTAGCATCTCTTCTGTTGCTTTTCCGTCCACAAAACTTTTTTCCTCTATTTCATCCTTCCAAGTTAACATAACATCCCCCTCAATTCTCTTAGACCTACTACTATATAAAGTAGTTTAGATACATCCCCTGTATCACAACAGGTTTATTTTTAATAAAAAAATCTCCCAAAAGGGAGACCTATATCCTTAGTTATTTTTTTAACTTTTCATTAAAAAATCAACTAAGCTATATAAATCTCCCTTCCGCTGAGGTATCTAAACCCTTACAGTCAGGATCTTCTATTTTTTCATCGCTGTTTTTACTGATATTCCCTTTAAGTTACCGATCTTACCCGAAAGAGCTCCTATCTTATCGTTGTTTCCGTCTAATATAAGAACTATTACAGACAATCCCCGTTCCCTATAAGGAATTCCCATCCTTGAAACTATTATATCTGAATACTCTATGAGTATTTCATTTGCTTTTATTATACTCTCCCTGTCCTCTATAAAGATAGACATAGTGGCTACCCTCTCCATAGTTTAATCCTCCATAAATGGAAAATCTGTTTGTCTCATAGCTTCATAGAGTACTATGGCTGCTGAGTTTGACAGGTTTAGAGATCTTCCCATCTTTATCATTGGTATTGTTATACAGTTTTCCTTGTTTGCAAGAAGCATATCCTCTGGGATTCCCCTTGATTCAGGACCAAACATTATAAAGTCATTTTTTTCATACTTCACATCTGTATATCTCTGCTTTGTCTTTGTAGTAGCCATATAAAATTTAGACTCTGGATAAGCTGCCACAAGTTCATCAAAAGATTCCCATATGTGAAGATCTACCTTGTCCCAGTAATCTAAACCGGCTCTCTTCACCTGTTTTTCATCCAGTGAAAAGCCCATGGGCTTCACTAAGTGCAGTGGTGTGTTGGTAAGCACACAACTCCTGCCTATATTTCCTGTATTATATGGTATTTCCGGGTTAAAAAGTACTATATTCACCCTTACCTCCTAAACTTCTATTATTATTCTTGTATATTGATCTTCCACTGATTCAGCTCTCACACCAATCTTATGTTTTTTCAGCCCTTCCCTTACTATAGTAAGACCAAGGCCTGTTCCATTTATCTTTGTTGTGAAAAACGGGTTAAATATTCTATCGAGGTTGTCCTCATTTATTCCACATCCATTATCCTCTATAGTCAGCCTTTTCCCGTCTTCCTCAGCCTTTATCAGCAGATACCTGTTTTCTTTCTTATAATCTACATTTTCCAGGGAGTTTTTCAGTATGTATCCTATAAGCCGCAGGAGTTTTTCCTTATCTCCTGTAACCTCCCAGGTTTTTTCTCCCACATAGATAGTCTGTATATTGAGCATTTCCAGACTTTCTCTTCTTTTTTCTACCTCTTCCTTTATAGCATCTATAAGGTTAAAGTTCTCCTTTTTAGAGACCTTTTCCCTGATACCGGCATATTCACTTACTTCCTGTGACATATCCACTATCCTGTCTGCTTCCTTTATTATCTTATCTAAGTAGTGTCCCAGTTTTTCTTTATCATCTAGCTTACCCTTAGCCAGAGTTGCCAGCCCCTTTATCACTGAAACAGGGGTTTTAAATTCGTGTACTATCGAGTTAGCAAAGTGTCCTATGGTTTTAAGCCTTTCATTTTTCAGCTCATTAACCTCTAATTTTCTGTTGTAGAGGTACATAGAAAGATTATATTTGAAAAGGTCTATTATTTCCTTTTCCTTTTTTTCAAATCTGATTAGTTTTCTGTTTCCTGCAAGAATAATTATTCCGTACTTCTTTTTTCCATAGCATATAGGTATTACAGTGTAGTTCTGCAGCCTGTTTAAAAAATCATAGGGAGTATGGTATTCACCCTTTTTGATACTGTATTTTGGCTTATTTCCTGATATTACTTCATCTAAGAATTTGACCCTTTCTACCTCTATCTTTTCCTGAGCCAGAGCATATAGTTTTTCCAGTTTAGAATCACTTATCCTCTTTAAGTCATAGTATCCTTCCTTGTATGTAAGGGTACTATCTGAAGAGTCATAACCAAAATAATAACTTTCCACATATCCAAGGTCTAACTTGGTAGTCAGAAGTAACAGAAGACAGAATATTGCTCTTTCTTCATTTTTTTCACTATAGATTACAGATACCATCTTATCTACAGACTCTAGTTCTTCCAGCATATGAGATATATTTATCTCGTCTTCCTTTAGCTTCTTTATTAAGAATTCCCTGTCCTTACTATCCTTTGCATTTATTCCCATAGTCCACTCTCTTCCCTAATAAATCATCAGATTATTTTAGTTGTAATAATTCCCTGTATTCCTTTGCTGACAATTTCCCACTCTTCACCGATGCCTCTGATACCCTTACAGCTTTCCCAAGACCATAACTACTGGAGTTTAGAGAATTTATATGAGTCACCGCTATAGCCAGTGCATCTGCTGCATCATCTGGCTTAGGTATCTCCTTCATCTTCAGTACCTTCTGAACCATAAGCTGAACCTGTTTTTTTTCCGACTTACCATAACCTGTTATCCCCATCTTCACCTGAAGGGGGGTATAGTCTGCCAGTTCTATTCCTTTTCTTACACCCTCTAGCAGGATCACTCCTCTGGCCTGCCCCACACTTATTACTGTTTTGTTGTTTTTAAAGTAAAACAACTCTTCGACTGCCATGTGATCCGGCTTGTATTTATCCAGAAGTTCCTCTAAATCTTCACTTATCTTAAGGAGTCTTTTGGGCATTGGGAGGTCCTTTGAAGTATAGATACATCCATAGTCCACTACTTCATATTTATTGCCTATATAATCTATTATTCCATACCCTACTATTGCCGTTCCAGGGTCTATTCCTATCACTCTCATAGTGATTCACCTCTTAATTTTAAGTTTAGCATAATTCAAAAGAAATTTCTACAAGAAAGGAGGCTATGCTTCATTTCGACTTGGTACGAGTCATTTAATTTTTTATAGTTTATTAAAGTATAAAAAAGGATTTTTACAAGGGAATAGTATATTAGAGTAGGAATGACACGCTGAGTGGAAGGAGGAGCCTGACAGGCTGTTTAATTTATGAATATATCAGAATATTTAAAAGAAATCAGTTACTATCCTCTTCTCTCTAAAGAGGAGGAAATAGACATAGCAGTAAGAGCGCAGTCTGGGGATGAAGAAGCCAAGGACAGACTAGTCATATCTAACCTGCGTCTTGTTGTTAGTATTGCTAAAAAGTATATCAATGTAGGTATTCCTGTTCTTGACCTTATACAGGAAGGAAACATCGGTCTTATTAAGGCTGTGGCTAAGTTTGACCCTACCATGGGAAGAAGATTTTCTACCTATGCTACATTCTGGATAAAGCAAAGTATCCTTAGGTACATCTCTTCAAATCGTGGAGTAATAAGATACCCTACCTATGTCTATGACAACATCTCCAAAATAAATAAGTTTGTACAAAGTTACAAGGCTACAAACAACTCCCTCCCTACTCTCGAGATCATTGCTGAAAGACTGGAGTTCAAAGTTAAAGATGTAGAAAAATACCTGAATATTTTTGAACAAAACTTAAACTCGCTGGAAGAAAGTTATGGGGAGAATTCCGACCTCCATAGTATCATTCCGTGCGAAGAGGTTTTTGAAGAGAGCATCATAAAAAAGAGTGTAAACGAGAACCTTATCGAGTCTCTCAGTACACTAAATTCCAATGAAAGAAGTGTTATTATCCATAGGTTTGGTCTTTTCAATAAAAATATCCTTACATTAGAGGAGATCGGTAACAACCTTAATTTAACCAGGGAAAGAATAAGACAGATACAGATAAAAGCCATCGATAAATTAAGAGATCAGATAGAATATGTATAAAAAGAAGTGTCTTCGGACCCTTCTTTTTTTATTGCCAGAGGACTTTCCCTCAGTCTGTACCCCCTATATCTATAATTTTTTTTCTATTCCCAGTCGGTTATCTCATCATCAAATTCACAAAAACAGTGATAACACATACCATATCCCTTGATATACTGGGTCTCCTGTTCATCATAATAGGTCACTCCACATACAGGACAAGTTCTTTCATCTTCATCCATTTTATATTTCTCCCCCTACACCACTATTATTAATCTCTGCACCTTCTTTTATAAAGTTTATCGTATAAATTACACAATTTCCACTAAAGAAGCTTCTTTTTTTAAAAAAAAGAAGGATTTCAGATAATAATACACACTATTTTCTAGTCTGAATATAATAAAACCCTCTAACTTAAAGAAAGGTTTTAAACCATACTTCTGTTAGAGGGTTTTATCTATTTAAAACATCTATTTTACTCCTGCTCTCTTCTTCTTCAGAATATACTTTGTAGCTTCCATAGATGCTATAGTACCATCTGCTACTGCTGTGGTTACCTGTCTTACAATCTTAGCTCTTATATCTCCTGCTGCATAGATACCATCTACCTGAGTTTTCATATCCTCCCCAGTTATTATATAACCATTAGGGTCCAGGGCCGCCACTCCTGCATAGAGTTCCTCAGCATTCTTTGTTCCAAGATAAAGGAAGGTATAATCAAGGGAATACTTTCTGTCCTCTCCATCCTCTTCCACCACTACCTCTTCCACATAATCATTACCTGTTATAGTTTTCAGCTTGCTGTTTGAGATCATCTTTACATTATCGTGTTTAGCAAGAGCATCCTTTAGCTCATCGTGACACTTCAGTTCTCCCTCTGGAGCAAAGATAAGTATCTCCTTGGAATAACGGGTAAGGAACAGGGCTTCCTCTGCTACCTCATCTCCCTGACCAAATAATCCCACTGTGAGATTTCTTGTAAATGCACCGTCACAGGTTGCACAGTAGGATACTCCTCTTCCTACATACTCCAGCTCTCCTACTAATTTTTTCTCATTATTTTTAGGCCATCCGCTGGCCAGGATTACCGTATGGGTATGATAGTTTTCCACATCGGTCTTTACTACTCTCGGGTCTGCAAAGATATCTAGCTCTAAAAATGTTCCGTCTACTATCGTCACCCCATATTTTAGTGCCTGTTTCTTCTTCAGTTCATAGAGATCCTTTCCTGAAATTCCATCAGGGAATCCCGGATAATTATCCACACTGTGAGCGATAAGAAGGCTTCCTATATCTCTTTTTTCTATAACCAGTACATCTAAATTTGCTCTTCCTGCATATATTGCTGCTGTCAGACCTGCTGGTCCTCCACCTACTATTACCATATCGTATACCTTATTCATGCTGTAGCTCCTTCCAGATTAAGATTTCAAAACTTTTAAGTCTTTAGTTTTTCATAAAAAAAGACTGTTTTTTTACCAATAATTAGCATTTTTTTACTGGATACTTAATATCACTGGATATCAAATCCCCTTTCCTTATTTTAAAGGTTTTTCTATTTATTATCAAACTTTATTTTAAACAATAAAAAAGGCTGCCCACATTAAAGTCAGCAGCCTGATATAGATTTAATCATCAAATTCAAATTCATTTATTAAATTTAATATATCTTGGTCAACTATATTATAGCATACATTTTTCCCTTTTTTTTCACACGATAGTACTCCTGAGTTTCTAAGGTGTGCCAGATGTTGGCTGGTACTTGACTGAGAGGATCCCACAGCCTCTTCCAAACTACCCACACATAGCTCTCCACCTTCAGATAAATGCTTTAATATCTTCAGTCTTATTGGATTACCCATCATTTTAAATAACATTACTGCCTTATCAATCTTCATACTTCACCCTCTAAGTTTTTTATTACTGTTAGGTATACTATACTACTATCATCTATTTCTGTCAAATTTCAGCTCCCCTAGATAAGACCGTTAAATGTTAAGAAACCCTTTTCACCTTTTATAGTAGTTACCTCTGTGTGGCCACTGTAAACCCTAGTCTCCTCTGGGTACTCACATAATTTTTTCAGGCTTTCAAACAATACCTTGGAGTCTCCTGTAGGGAGATCAAATCTTCCGTAGCTGCCCTTAAACATAGTATCTCCGGAAAACATAACTTTTTCCTTTTCATTGTAGTAACACTTAGATCCCACTGTATGACCAGGTGTATCTATGACCTTAAAGTCTCCTATCATATCCCCCTCTTTTACTGTTATAGCCTTTCCCTTAAAATTAAAGGCCGTTCCATTTAACATAGTAGAAAGACTAAGATCTGCATTTGTAAGGAACTCCACTTCCTCCTCCCCTATATAGATCTCCACATCAGACTTATATTCAAGGACCTTATTTATCCCTGCTATATGATCATAGTGACCGTGAGTTAGTATTACTCTTTGAAGCTGTAATTTATGCGTTTCCATAAAGGCTGTTACTGTTTCAAGATTTTCACCACCACAATCAAAAAGTGTGGCTTTTTTATCTTCATTCCATACCAGATAAGCACAAGACATCATCTGACCTAAGTAAAACATTTTTATTTCCATAACTACCTCCAGTTTTTTTATACCTAATTATAAAGGACAAAAACTTTTTTGTGAACACCTTATAGTAACTTTTTCTCTATTATTTGCAATATTTCCCCATAGAATCTCTTTTCTCTCACAAAACTATCAAATTCTTACCTTATAATACACCTATATCACTCACATTTAAAATTGCACAAGTAAGCCCTTCCATACTATAATAACCTTATAATAATTTTTTATATAAAGAATGATTAGGGGGAATTATGTCAAATTTAAATAAAACGCCTAGTGCTAACAGGCTTCATATAGGTATATTTGGAAAAAGGAATATGGGAAAATCTACACTTATCAATGCTCTTACAGGACAGAACTTAGCTATTGTTTCTGAGTATGCCGGTACTACCACAGACCCTGTATACAAAGCTATGGAGATCCTACCCATCGGTCCCTGTGTGATTATAGATACAGCAGGTTTCGATGATCTGGGTGATCTTGGAGAACTGAGAGTGAAAAAGAGTTTAGACGTCATCCAGAAGACTGATATTGCAGTTCTTACTACTACCGGAGAGGGATTTTCAGACTATGATAGAAATATCATAGAGCTTTTAGAAAAGAAATCCACTCCCTTTGTAGTCGCTGTAAATAAGGTGGATACTATCAAGCCCAGCAGGGAGTTTTTAGATGAACTTACTGATAAAAACTACAACTATGTTCTTCTCTCTGCTATTGAGAAAAAGGGGATCAGTGAATTAAAGGAAGTGCTTATAAAGAACTCTCCCAAGGAGTTCGAACAGCCAACAATCCTTGGTGACCTTATAAATCCCGGTGACAGTGTAGTCCTTGTAATACCAATCGATACTGGTATGCCCAAGGGAAGGCTTATCCTGCCTCAGGTACAGACTATGAGAGATATCTTAGATAACGACGGTACCTTTCATGTATGTAAGGAGAGGGAGCTCAGATGGACTCTGGATAAGTTAAAGGAGAAACCAAAGTTAGTTATCACAGATTCCCAGGAATTTGCCAAGGTAAGTGCTGATACACCAGATGATATCCTTCTTACTTCATTTTCTATCCTCTTTGCCAGATACAAGGGAGACCTGTTCAAGCTGGTACAGGGAGCAAAAAAACTTAAAAATCTGAAAAAAGACAGCAAAGTCCTCATTGCAGAAGCATGTACTCATCATGCCCAGCCCGATGATATCGGCAGAGTGAAGATTCCTAGGTGGATAAAGCAAAATATCCATAATGATATAGAGTTTGATTTCTGTGCAGGAAGAGACTACCCTGATAATATAAAAGATTATGATCTGGTTATCCACTGCGGAGGGTGTACTCTCAACAGAAAGGAGATGCTTTCTAGAATAGAGGTTAGTAATGAAAAGGGAGTTCCTGTATTAAACTATGGTCTTTGTATCGCCACTTTAAATGGTATATTAGACAGAGCTCTTATGCCGTTTCCTGAAGTTTATTATGACTGGTTAGAAGATGGGGAGGATGAATAGGATGAGTAATTTCAGAGTAGAATCAGACAGTATCGGAGAGGTTCAGATCCCTGGTGAGAGATATTACGGGGTACACACAGCCAGAGCTCTTTCAAATTTTTTCCTGACAAATTCAAAACTTGTAAACCCTGAGATAATAAAGGGAATAGCCATTGTAAAATTGGCTGCTGCCAGGGCTAACTCCAAGGAAAAGAAGCTTTCCGGAGAAAAATCCACTGCTATCAAGAGTGCCTGTGAAAGAGTTTATAACGGGGAGTTTACAAGCGAGTTTCCTTTATCAGCTATCCAGGGGGGAGCAGGAACATCTACTAATATGAACTTAAATGAAGTTATTGCAAATATTGCCATAGAGTCTTTAGGGGGAGAAAAGGGAGACTACTCTATAATTCATCCCATCGAGGATGTCAACATGAGTCAGTCAACAAACGATGTCTATCCCACTGGAGTAAGGATAGCTGCTATCAAAGTTCTCAGAGAACTGGTAGAAGTAGCTATGAAGCTTCAGGAAGTTCTTCAGGAGAAGGAAAAGGAGTTTTCCCACATCTATAAACTAGGGAGAACTCAGCTTCAGGATGCAGTCCCCCTTACACTTGGTCAGTCCTTTGGGGCTTTTGGAGAAGCTGTCTCCAGAGACAGATGGAGGCTCTACAAGATAGAGGAGCGTCTCAGAAGGATAAATATCGGAGGAACAGCTGTGGGAACAGGAGTAGGTGCTTCTTTGAAATACAGGTTTTATGTGAGTGAAGAGTTAAAAAGAATTACAGGTTATGGTCTGGCAAGAGCTGAAAACTTAGTGGATGCCACACAAAATCTGGATGCCTTTGTTGAGGTATCCGGTCTTTTAAAAACCATGGCTACAACATTAAATAAAATTGCAAATGACCTTAGGTTTATGTCCTGTGGTCCCTTTGGAGGTATTGGAGAGATCAACCTTCCTGCTATCCAGATGGGATCTAGCATAATGCCGGGCAAGATAAATCCTGTAGGTCCGGAATTTATAAAACAGATATTTCATAGAGTCCAGGGAAATGATCTTATTATCTCTGCTTCAGTTGCTGACGGTGAGCTTGAGCTAAACTGTCTTACTCCTCTTATTGCAGAGACTCTCCTTGAGAATTTAGAGCTCTTAAGAGACGGAGTAAAGATGCTTTCATCTAAAGTTATCCCTGGTATTACAGCAAATGAAAAGCAGTGTGAAAAGATTTTAAGAGCCAGCCTTTCTACTATTACTGAACACATCAATACCCTGGGGTATGATGAACTCACTAAGATACTAAAGGAATGTGAAAAGACCGGAAAAACCTATGAAGTAATCTTACGTGAAAGGGGAGTATTAAAATAACAATGAAAAGATTAAACCTTATATTTATCATATTAACACTTATCATCCTCACAGGATGTTCATCTACACCCAATAAATCTACAAATGCCAAGGTAAGTCAGTCTTCCAGAAACCACGAGCTTGCAGGAAAAGCTTCATGGTATGGAAAAAACTATCACGGAAGACGTACAGCCAGCGGGGAAAAGTACAATATGAGAGCTTATACTGCTGCTCATAAAACCCTTGCATTCGGTACTATTGTAAGGGTAACCAATACTCAGACCAATAAAAGTGTGGACGTAAAGATCAATGACAGAGGACCATTTGTAAAAGGAAGAGTTATAGACCTTTCTCCAAAGGCCTTTGATCAGATTGGAAATACAAATCAGGGAGTTATACCTGTAAAGATAAGGATCTTAGATGATTCCAATACATTTAGATATAAACATTAAAAGGTAACGTGACGTCGTATCTCTGATAACTAATAATAAAAAAACCAGACATTAATGTCTGGTTTTTTTATTATCTACCTAGTATCAGGTAACTTAAATGACTGTGATCTAAACTTCTATACTTTTCTCCAAACTTACCATAAAGGAGTACTCCAAGCAGACTCCAGATAATCAGAACGATATAAGATGGTAATGATATTGCTCCTGGCATTCCAGGTACTAGTAACAGCATTATAAAGCAGACTCCTGCTATACCTCCAAATATTCCTGTACCCTGTATAAATTTATTCCCTTCCTTCTTTGCCTGTACATAGGCTGAAAGACTGGTATATAAATAACCTATAGCCGCCCCTATTGAAGACATATCTACTATCCATAGAAGTACCTTTCTTCCCATCCACGGTGCAATTAGAGACATAAGCATTACAAATATTATTGCATTCTTTGGTGTATTACTCTTTTCATCCAACTCCTCAAACCATGAAGGTATAGCTTTTGCTCTTGCCATGGAAAATATAAGTCTGCTTGATGCCATGTAGAATCCATTAATTCCAGCAATTATTGCCATAAGTAACGAAAGACCTAGTGAATACAGACCTGCTTTTCCAAACAGTATTTCTATAGCACTTCCTGTAGCCCAGTTTATATTTCCAGTCAAAAGCATTTCTTTAGTATAAACTGACGAAGTTATTACCGTTAAGATACTGTAGATTACAAGACCTGCAATAATAGACGCTACTGCTAGATGGGAAGCTTTCTTTGCTTCAAAATTAAACTCTTCTGCTACCTGAGGTATACAGTCAAATCCAATATAAGCCCAAGGCGCTATAGCCACTATTCTAAGTATATTTCCTACATTTATAAGGCTAGTATCAAAATGTCCAACCATTAGTTCCATACTAAAGTCTGGCTTTGTCATAAAGAAGCCTGCCATATATAGAATTATTCCAACAAGTGCCAGTGTCATAATAGTCTGAAACTTCGATGCCATCTTTACTCCCTTTATATTCATCCAGGCAAAGATTACAAGAGCTACAGTAGCTGTCATAGCCTCAGCAAAATATATATTATATCCTGCTATAGAGTAAAGCAGGCCTTTTTCTAGCAGACCCGGGAACATAGTCTTAGCTACAAGAGCCAGAGCTGTTGCATTTAGAGGTACAATACATATATAAGCAAATGACAGAAACCATCCACATATTATCGCATGTTTTCTACCAAATGACTTAAATGTAAAAGCATACTCCCCTCCGGCCACTGCATCCTTTGAAAGTAAGAACCCGTAGTTCTTTTCAATTATTATCATTATCATTGCCCCTAAAGACATTCCTATAAAGGTATTTACTACTCCAGTGTCCCTGATAAAAAGGTCTCCTGGAAGTACAAAGGCTCCCCAGCCTATAATAGCTCCTATTGCAAGGGAAAGTACATCCAGCATTCCCATATTTTTATCTAATTGTTTCTTCATTCAAATCCTCCCTGTTATTCACAGTTATTTTAAAAGTAAATATTCGATTTCTTAACTTTTCAGATAAATAAAAAAACACTCTAAGCTCTCCTATCTAAAAAGATAATAGAGTTAGAGTGTTTAAGTTTCGCCTTTTAGACTCACTTTATACCACAATTAAGTAGTATAATTCATTGCCTCTATGAGACCCTGAATAAACCCCAGTTCTATAAATATTTTTCAGTCAAGTTTTCCCTTGATCGACAAGTTTGAATTTACACTACTTATTTTAAATTAATAGGATAAGCATTATAAACCTCGCTAGTCAGGTAGTTACTCGATTTACTTCATATCTAATATTTATATTCCACACAATAATACCATACTTTCAGAACTCTGTCAATTTCAGCACACTGACCATGGCTCTACATTGCTATTTCCTTACACCTTTTTTATTTTTTTAAGGTTAATTTAATTAATGTCCATACATGTATGTCATCTATACATATATTAAATTTTATACACTATTACCTTCTCTTAATTTATTCTCAAATAAAAAGGAGTGTGGCGTGCACTACCATAAATCAGTGATATTAGTGATTATGATTTATGGTACTCAGTTAATGAGTTAAGTGAGCTTCAATACATCTGAAGATTTATAATTTCTTAAAGCATAAAAAAACCGCAGATAAACTGCGGTTTTTTTTGTTATTCTACTGC